>JAEEGJ010019700.1_pt1 | contig 14811 bp, 12 predicted proteins | sample 8958761 | NCBI WGS metagenome assembly JAEEGJ01 (sample SAMN16246546, study PRJNA631951) | gut metagenome | biome: gut microbiome; feature: rumen; material: RS-attached | host: Bos | place: Iran: Karaj | collected 2018-10 | reverse complement strand
GCTCAGGGGTACCGTCGTTCAAAGCCTTTACGCGAACACGGATCTTACCACCACGGGGAATACCTGTCATCTGTCCCTCACGATCAATTTCCTGATCAAACTCGTAAGTTACCATCTGAACTTCACGATCCTTGTAGTCAGCCACTTTCATTACAACTGGAGTCTTTGCCATAATTCTTTTCCTTTCTTAAATTTTAAATTGTTAATACTATTTTTTAATTTTGTTGGTGCAAAGGTAAGGCGATTTTTGGCTCATTCCAAGTTTTTTTCAAGATTTTGTTTCGAGTTGTAGCGACACTAAAAAGATATTGCGACAAACTTGGCGCATGGGCCAAAAATCTGTCGCAATAGGAGGAAAAAAGACACAAAGGGGTCTGACCCTTCTGTGTCGTTTCTTATGGAATCAGGAGTGAAGAGTCACCGTAGCTGAGGAATCGGAAATCGTGAGCTAGGGCGTAGTCGTAGATCTTATGCCAGTCGCCCTTGACAAAGGCGCTCACGAGGAGAAGCAGCGTGGACTGGGGCTGGTGGAAGTTGGTGACCAGCATCTTCACAATCTTGTAGTCATAGCCAGGGGCGATGATAATTTGGGTGCTGGAATGAAGCACGTCGAGGTCGTGGGCGTCCATCCAGGACAAGAGACTTTCTAATGCAGTAACGGCTGTTACAGCATTAGAAATCCCGTAAGGCTCCCACTGAGAGACGTGGAGCTGCTCTTCAGAGAGGTCGGGATTCTGCATCACCTTGAGACCCATGTAGTAGAGGCTCTCGAGGGTACGAACGCTGGTGGTGCCGACGGCGATGGCCTGACCATGGTGGGCGATGAGTTTGCGGATGGTATCACGGCGCACGCTGATATACTCGGTGTGCATCTCGTGGCCTTCAATCTCCTCGCTCTTGACGGGCTTGAAGGTTCCGGCTCCAACGTGTAGCGTGAGTTCCTCGCGCTCTATGCCGTGAGCGTCAAGGTCGGCCAACACCTCGGGGGTGAAATGCAAACCTGCCGTCGGGGCTGCCACTGATCCCTTGATCTTCGAATAGACCGTCTGATAGGTGGTCTTGTCGCTTTCCTGGGTCTCACGGTTGAGGTATGGGGGGATGGGGAGTTCGCCCATCGCGTCGATGAGCTCAGCGAAGCTCAAATCACCATCCCAACTGAAATCGATGCGATGGGAAGTACCGTGGATGGGACCACGCGTTGCGGAAACGACAACCTTTTGTCCTTTGATCTCAATCTCGCGTGTGAGCGAGCCTTCTTTCCACTTCTTGAGGTTGCCAACGAGACAGTACCAGGCGCAGTGGCCTGTGGTCTGGAACATGAGTTCGTAGTCGGAGGGCTCGGCGGGTTCGAGGAGGAACACCTCGATCAGCGCTCCTTTATGCTCCCCACTCGCATTGACCTTGCGGAAGTGCATGCGCGCCTGAATGACCTTCGTGTTGTTGAAGACCATCAGGGCTCCTGAGGGCAGGTGATCGGGAAGATGATAGAACACATCGTCGCTGACCTCGCCATGACGATAGATGAGCAGCTTGGAATGGTCGCGACGGGCAATGGGAAACTTGGCAATACGCTCGTCGGGCAGCGGATAGTTATAATCGCTGATACGGATATGTCGGGGATCGGAAATCATATCAATGTAGCTTTAATCAGGGCAAAGAGCAGGGTGAAAGACAGCACCGTCAGAGGCACGTTGACCTCCTTCTTGTCATAGCCCGTGGCTGTATAATGGGATGAGAACAGGTGGTTCCTGCTGATCGTCATGTGACGCGTCAGACGGAAATAGACGTAGTAGGCGAAGCAGCCGACGAGGGAGCCCCAGAGGAGTCCCACGAGGATGTCGCCAGGGAAGTGGACGCCCAGATAGAGGCGCGTCCAACAGTTGGTGAAAGACCAGATGACCACTGCAATGGAGAGCACACGGCTGCGCACCAGCCAGCAGAAGTAAACGGCGAGGCTGAACGTATTGGCGGCATGAGCCGAGAAGAAACCGTAACGGCCACCGCGATAGCCGTCGACGATATCGACCATCATGCCTATCTCAGGATCGTGCGTTGGGCGCCAGCGGGCAACGGTGGGCTTCACGATGAGGTCGTCGACAGAGCCTGCGAGTATCACACAGATGGCTGCCCCACAGAGTACAAAGAGCACCTTGCGCATCGTCTCGTTGTTGCGGATGACGAGCCACAGCATACTGATATAGAAAGGTACCCACGTGAAGGCATTGGTCAGGGTGCGTACCACTCGGTCGAGGAAGAGCGAGTCGCTGCCGTTGACTGTCAGCAGCAGCTGCTTGTCGTAGGCCTCGATCAGGGCGCCGAAGCCCTCGCCGGAGAGTAACAGATCTGTGATCATACGAGCAGAATGTTTATATCAGTTCTATCTTCTTACTTTCAATCCAACCCTCCTTGCCATCGGCCAGGCGGATCTCCTTCCAGTCGCGCATAGAGCCGTCGGTGATGGTGACCTTCGTTCCCTCGTGGAGGATGAAGAGGTCGGTGCCATTGGCGGCAGGGGTGCTCTTCACCGTGACGGAGGGCGACATGACGATAGCCCCCTTGCGATGGACGAGCGACTGCTTCTGCTGCGAGGCGAAGACATTGGCCAGCACGAAGACCACGAGCAGGGCGATGCCGCCAAAGAAGCCTATCTTACGCAGCCATACGGGCTGTGAGAAGAGGTAGACGAGCGAGAGCACGATGACCAGTGCCAGCGAAAAAATGGCGGTGCGCGCCCAACCGTCGACACTCATGAGATTGACGAGGGCGTGGTACCAGGTGATGAAGAACATCTCGGACTCGGGCACAATCTTGTCGATGGTCTTGCTGCGGGCCAGCTGGAGGTTGAAGCGGATATCGCGGTCGCCTGGCGAGAGCAGCAGGGCACGCTCGTAGTTGAGCACGGCCTGCGTGATGTTCTCTGAACGGTAGTAGGCGTTGCCGAGGTTATAATAGAGGTCGGCAGAGGCACCTTGCTTCAGGAGGGCCTGATAGTCGGCGATGGCCTGCTGATAGTGGCCCTGGGCATAGGCGCTATCGGCCTCCACTTTCGTTACAGCCTTAGTGGTTAGGGGTAAGAGGTTAGAGGTTAGAGAAATGACCATCAGCAGCAGAAGTCGGGCACTACCACTCGCCTCTCGCTTCTCACTTCTTTTCTTCTTCATCGTTTCTTCAATCTTCTCGATGGCTGTCATAGCTTTTTCGTATACCTTATTCATATTACCCTTAGGATCGCCTGGGGCGTAGCGTTCGAACTCACACTCGTCGAGGGCCTCGATAAACTGTCCAACGGTCTCGGCATCGACCTGACGCTCGGCGAGTCGCTGGCTGATATTATCGTGGGAGAGCTGCTCGACGGGGATATTCAGCTTGTCGCCGACATAACCCCAAAGGGCGCGCAGTACCTCGTCGTAGAACTCGCCAGGTTTGTTCTCGGCCATGAGCTTAGCTGCCTTCTTCAGTCGCTTGGTGGCCACCTTGTTGGCCTTCTTGCCACGCATCTTCGTCACGTTAGCATTGTCGATGGCGCGCTGACGGAAGATGATGAAGAGCGAGATAAAGATGAGGGCGAGGACGACGAGGGTGACCCAGTAGGCCACTGAGCCGTAGAAGAAGTTATCGATGCCCTGCGTGCGGACTTTACCTGTCTTGATGTAGCGGATGTCCTTGTTGAGCTCCTGCAGACCTGCCTGATCGGTGAAGTCGTTGACCGTTCCTGCCCCTGAGCCCTTGGCCACGTCGAGGGTGAAGCCCTCGCTACGGGCGGTCTTGTAGCTGCCTGAGGCGGTGTCGAAATAGGTGAACTCCACAGGGGGTATCTCGTATTTGCCCTGATGACGGGGCACGATGAGGAAGTCGTAGATCTTCGAGCCTTCGAGGCCGTTGGTGGTCAGCTTCGTCTGATCGGTAATCTTCGGATCGTACTGGTCGAAGTCCTTGGGGATGTTGATAACGGGCTGCTTGATGAGCTTGAGGTTACCCACACCACTGACGATGATTCGCAGCGAGACGGGGTCGTTGGCCTTCGTAGCAGTCTTATCGAGCTGGGCTGAGATATTGAACTGCCCCACTCCACCCGAGAAGTTGGCAGGGCGCTCAGGCAGGGGATCGACCTGGATCTCGATGCCAGGTGCCACAATCTTCTTCTTGACCTCGATATAGCCCGAGCCGCCGTTGAAGAAGGCTTCGAAGGGATCGACATTGCGGTTCTGCTGCACGACGATACCCTCGAAGGTGATCGAGGGGATATGGAGCTTACCCGTCATCTGGGGGAACATGACGTACTGGCTCCAGGTACATGTACGGTAAGGACGGCCGTTGACGGTCTCTACAGAGAAACTCTTCTGCTGGGGCAGATCGACCTCTTGAGAATAGAAGCTCTTCAGGTCGGGCATGTCGCCTCGCAGCTGGGTGAGCGATACAAGGGTGTAGACCTTATAGGTAAGCAGGATGGGCTCCTGTTCGTGGACGCGCTTCTTGTTGGCGCTGACCTTGATAAAGAGGTCGGAGCCGGAGATATGGCTACCTGCGTCGCGCATCTCGCCGCCATCATCGTCGTTCTGGCGCTGACGGCTGCTGCCACTCTGGGCCGTTCCGGAAACCTTGATGGTGAGGGCATTGGAGGCGATGCTCTTGCCATTGACCACCACGTGGGCCGGAGAGATGGTAAACGTGCCGTTCTTCGTGGCACAGACGATATAAGTATAGGTGATCGACGAGGTGGAGCTCGTGTGGCCGTTGATCATCTGATAGCTCGACTGCATGGAGCGGTTAGGTCCTATGAGCACGTCGAGTTCTTCGGGAATGTTGCCAGCACGGAAATCACTGACGTCCTGCGTATTGACCGTATACGACAGACGGAACTGCTCACCCACCGCCACATGCGACGGCGCAGAACCAGTCAGGGTCTGTGCAAAAGAAGTGAAAAGTGAAAGGTGAAAGGTGAAAAGTATCAGTAATACTTTCACCACCAACCTACTATCTATTTTACGTATAGTAATCATCTATAAACTATAAACTCTTAAACTATAAACTATCTTACCAATTCTTCTGAATATTCCGGCGCTGGGGCTGTTGCTGCTGTTGCTTCAGCTTCTCCTGCGTCTGCTTCTCGTTCTGGATGGCGGCATTGAGCAGCTGCTCGGCATTGTCCTTGCTCATCTGGGGCTTGGGCTGCTCCTTCTGCTGCTTATCGTCCTGCTTGTCTTTCTGCTGGTCAGGCTGCTGCTGATCCTTCTGCTTGTCGTCTTGCTTCTTGTCGTCGTCGCCTCCCTGCTGGTTCTGTTGCTGCTGATCCTGTTTCTGCTTCTGATGCTTGCAGAGCACGAGATTGTAACGGGTCTCGTCGTCCTTGGGATTCAGACGCAGGGCATTCTTGTACGCCTCGATGGCCTCACCGTACATCTTGTGGGTCTGACAGATGACACCCATGTTATGGTAGGCCTGTGCCTTGCGCAGGGAATTGGTCTCCAGACGGGCTGCTCCCTCGAACTGCTCCACAGCGGCAGAGTCCTTCTTCTGTGCCATGAGGGCATTACCCAGGTTGAAGGCTGCCTGCGGGTTCTTGGCGTTCTTCTCAATCGCCTTACGATAGGACACCTCGGCATTGGCATAATCGCCTGAGCGGAACTGCTTATTGCCCTGGCGGATATACTGACGATCTGTCATCTGTGCGCTGGCTGTTGTAGCTGCCAACAGCAAGAGCAACATGGCTGCTGTGCGCTTCTTCTTGCCAAAGAGTGAGATATTCTTCAGCAACGGGTTGCGACGGTCGAGGATACAGATCTCGAGGATGAGAAGCAGGAGCGCCAGGAGTCCGAAGGCCTGGAACTGCTCGTCGAACTCGCTGTAGAGAGTCGCTGTGGTCTCTTTCTTCGAGAGTTTGTCGAGCTCGTTGTCGAGCTGCTCCTGAGCCGCAGAGTTGTTCTCCACATGGATATAGGCGCCACCACCAGCCTGAGCCAGTTCCTTACACATCTGCTCGTTGAGGGCCGACATGACAGTATTGCCTGTATTATCCTTCATATAGTCGCCTGTGCCAGGGATGGGGATAGGCGCTCCCTTTGAGGAGCCGACACCCAACACATAGACCCGCATACCAGCATCCTTCGCTGCGGCGGCAGCCTCTACCGCCCCACCCTCGTGATTCTCACCATCGGTAATGACGATGATGGCGCGTCCGATGCCCTCCTCAGGGGTAAAGCTATGCATGGCCATATCGATGGCACGCCCTATATCAGTGCCCTGGGTTGCCATCATCGATGGATCGATGCTCGAGAGGAACATCTTGGCCGATACATAGTCACTGGTGATAGGCAGCTGCACGAAAGCATCGCCTGCAAAGACAATGAGGCCAATCTTATCGTTAGAGAAATGGTCGACGAGATTCTCAATCATCATCTTACTACGATCAAGACGACTCGGTACGATATCCTCTGCCCGCATGGAGTTACTGATATCCATACAGATGATAGTCTCGATGCCGACACGCTTCTCCTGACTGATCTTCGTTCCCATCTGCGGACGGGCCAACATCAGCACCAGCAGGGCCAAGGCGCCCTCGAGGATCCAGAACTTCACCGAAGGACGGAAACGCGACACATCGGGCATGAGTGCCTTGAGCAAAGCAGGCTCACCAAACTTACGCAGCCGTTTCTTCTGATTCCTGTAGGAGATGAAACGGATGAGTGCCAATATGGGTATCAGCACCAGCAACCAGAGATATATGGGGTCTTCAAATCTAAACACTTTACTATTTACGATTTACGATTTACAATTTACGGAATGCGGCGGAAGATCGTGATACGAAGCAGGATCTCGAGCAGCAGGGCCAGGACGGCAGCGAGGGCGAAGGGCTGATAGGCCTCGTAGCGCTTACTGAACTTCTTGACGTTGAGCTTGCTCTTCTCGAGCTTGTCGATCTCCTTATAGATATTACGCAACTCCTTGGTGTTCGTGGCACGATAGAAGTCACCTTCTGTCACACTGGCAATAGAACTCAGCGTCTTCGTGTCGATCTCCACAGGGATGTTCACATACTGCACCCCACCAGCCACAGGCATAGGATAAGGTGCCACCTTATTGGTACCCACTCCGATGGTGTAGACGCGGATGCCCATACTCTTGGCAATCTCGGCTGCCGTCATCGGGGAGATGTCACCACGGTTGTTACTACCATCCGTCAGCAGGATCACCACCTTACTCTTGGCCTTGGAGTCCTTCAGACGACTGACGGCATTAGCAAGACCCATACCGATGGCAGTACCATCCTCAATCAGACCACGGGCTGCGATATCCGTACGCACGTTCTGCAAGAGATTGAGCAGCGAGGTGTGGTCGGTAGTCATCGGACACTGGGTAAACGACTCGCCCGCAAAGATGCAGAGACCTATATTGTCGTTGGGGCGCCCGATGATAAACTCTGCTGCCACCTGCTTGGCGGCCTCGATGCGATTTGGACGCAGGTCCTCAGCCAGCATACTGGTAGAGACGTCCATCGCCAGCATGATGTCGATACCCTCGACAGTCTCGCTCTTCCACGAGTTGGAGGTCTGCGGACGTGCCAGCACGAGCACGATCATTACGAATGCCAGCAATCGGAGTATCAGCGAAAGCGGCATCAGCATAACCTTCCAGCTGCGAGGGGCGAAACGGAACGCAAATGTATCGCTCATGCGCATCGTGGGCTCCGACTTCTTCCTGTACATCACATACCATATAATATAAGGTATGAGGAGCAGGAGCAGCAACAGATATTCTTTATTGGCAAATTCCATTTGATTCCTTTTAATTCAACAACAGATAGAGTGTATAAAGCACGTAGCCGAACAAGGCGAGGCACACCACGGAGATGGCGGCAATCACCGACTTCAGCACACGACGGGCTTTCTGCGAACGCTGGTCTTCCTCCGAGAGCTGGGGCTTCACCGTCTCCTCCTGAGGCTCGTTCTCAAGCTTCGTCTGGTTGATGAAGTCGATGGCGTTCACGAGGTTCGCATCGTTCTCATTGATCAGCGTGGAGTATTTGGCAAACTTCACGAGGTCGGCAGTCAGGAACAGATGGCGCAACTCACTAAGGGCACTCTCGTCCTGAGTAGCCATCAGGTGGTCGATAATCTCACTACTGGTCATCTCCATCGCACTGAAGCCATAGCGCTCTTCGATATACTTACGGATGGTATCCGTCAACTTCGTATAATACTCCTTCGAGTTCTCAGAGGCCACCATCTTGTCAGCCTTGATCTGCTCAATCTGCTGGAGTGCCTTCTGGTGGGGCAACAGCCGTTTCACGATACGGATATGAGTGATGATGGGCTTGTTGTCGCGCAGACGCAGATAAAGATAGTAGATCACAGCCAACAATACCAGCATGAGCACACTGAGCCAGAACGACAGGCTCCAATCGCTCCACTGGAAGGGGTTATCCTGTACGTCCTTAGGACCGAAGAACTGATCGACATTCGTCGTATCGACCTCGATGGTAAGCACCTTCAGGGCAAGACTCTTACTCTCGTAGGGCTTCCCGTCGATCTTCACCTTCATCGGGGGGATATAGTAGAGCGTATCGTCGAAGGAGGTCATCGTATAGACCATCTGACGGGTCACAAAGCCGTTGTCCTGCTCCTTCGCCTCAAGCTCCTCAGCACCCAACACCTCGATACCAGGTGTGATATACTCAGTTGGCTTGAACTGCGGGAACTCGACCTTCGACTGCTCCTTAGCCGTAGCTGACAGCGTGACGTGTACCTGCTCACCCACAAAGATCTGGATAGAGTCAATCGAAGCCTCCACCTGTACTTGTGCAGATAATCGCAGCACACTGATAATCAACACTATAAGAAACACAAATCTCTTCATCAGCTTCTCTGTTTGAACAACATCAGCAAGGCCTTCACGAAGTCCTCGTTAGTGGCGATGCTCACATTGTCGACGTTGCTTTTATTGAATGTCTCCTGTAACTGATTCTGACGCCCTGTCCAATAGCGGCTATAGGCTATGCGCAGACTCTTCGAACTGGTATCGATATACTGCTCGAAGCCCGTCTCGGCATCCACCACCTTCATCAATCCTACATCAGGCAATTCACGCGCACGTATATCATAGACCTGAATAGCTACCACATCGTGCTTACGACTGGCAATCTGCAGCGACTGCTGGAAATCGTTACGCACGTAGAAGTCGCTGAGGATGAAAGCCGTCGTGCGACGCTTCTGCACACTCGAGAGGAACTCTACGGCCTGCTTCACGTCAGTACGCTTCGACTCGGGCTGGAAATCGAGCATCTCACGGATAATATAAAGGATATGCTTACGACCCTTCTTCGGCGGGATGTATTTCTCAATCTTGTCGGAGAAGAAAATAACGCCGATTTTATCGTTGTTCTGGATGGCACTGAAAGCGATGGTGGCAGCAATCTCCGTCACCATATCCCGCTTCATCTGGCGCTGCGTACCGAAGTCCAGCGAACCACTGACATCAATCAGCAGCATCACCGTCAGCTCGCGCTCCTCCTCGAACACCTTCACATAAGGACGATGGAATCGGGCCGTTACGTTCCAGTCGATATCGCGCACATCATCACCGAACTGATACTCACGCACCTCACTGAAGGCCATACCCCTACCCTTGAAAGCTGAGTGGTACTGGCCTGCGAAGATGTTTGAGCTCAGACCGCGCGTCTTGATCTCAATCTTACGAACCTTTTTTATAATCTCCGATGTCTCCATCTTCAATCTTCAATTTTCAATCTTCAATCTATCAAGGCACTTCGACCTTATTGATGATCTTCGATACAATCTCCTCACTGGTGATGTTGCTGGCCTCGGCTTCATAGGTAAGTCCGATACGATGACGGAGTACGTCGTGGGCCACAGCACGCACATCCTCAGGCACCACATAACCACGACGCTTGATGAAGGCGTAGGCACGGGCTGCCTTGGCCAGATTGATGCTAGCACGCGGAGAACCACCGAAGGAAATCATATCCTTCAGATCCTTCAATCCATAACGATCAGGATAACGGGTAGCAAAGACGATATCAGCAATATACTGCTCGATCTTCTCGTCGAGATAAACCTCACGTACCACACCACGAGCCCTGAGAATGGCCTCTGCTGTGGTCACTGGCGTTACCTCGGGCATCTCTCCAGCGATATTCTCACGGATAATCTTCTTCTCCTCGTCGAGTGAGGGATAGTCGATCACTACCTTCAGCATGAAACGGTCTACCTGTGCCTCAGGCAGCGGATAGGTTCCCTCCTGCTCAATGGGGTTCTGAGTAGCCATCACGAGGAAGGGATTAGGCAACTGGAAGGTCTCACTGCCAATCGTTACCTGTTTTTCCTGCATGGCCTCGAGCAAGGCACTCTGTACCTTAGCCGGGGCACGGTTGATTTCATCTGCCAATACGAAGTTGGCAAATACCGGACCCTTCTTCACCTGGAACTTCTCATCCTTCTGCGAATAGATCATCGTACCGATGACATCAGCAGGCAAGAGGTCGGGGGTAAACTGAATGCGGCTGTAGTCTGCATCAATCAGCTGTGCAAGGGTCTTAATGGCTAAGGTCTTAGCCAGTCCAGGCACACCTTCGAGCAGGATATGTCCATCACTCAACAGTCCGATGAGGAGCGAGTCGACAAGATGCTTCTGCCCCACAATCACGCGGTCCATACCGCTTACAAGATTCGTTACAAATGCGCTTTGTTGTTCAATCCGAATATTCAACTCACGGATGTCAATAGCTTCTGCCATAATATTCTTTCGTTTTATTTTGTTGTCTCAATATCATTCTGTTATTTGGCGGGTTTAGCCTTGGCCTTGGCAGCCTTCTTCCAGACAAGCTTGGGAATCTTCACTTCCTGTCCTGCCTTCAACACGTCGCTGGCCTTCATATCGTTGTAGACCTCCAAATAGCACTCCATATCGGGTCCCAGATAGGTACGCGATATCTTAGCCAACGTCTGGCCTTCCTTGGCCTTGACGACCTTGTCCGTACCTACAATATGATAGGCACCCAGACGTACACGGTTGTCTTTGGCGGCATACTTGGCTGAGAACTCATCCGTAGCATCAGCAGCAGGTTTAGCTGCCTCCGTCTTAGGAGTTTCCTTCGCAGGCTCTGCCTTAGCGGATTCAGCAGGTTTAGCAGGTTGCTGTGCGGGTGCAGCTTCTTCTGCAGGCTCCTCAACGGCCTCCAGACTGTCGATAGAAACGATGTTTTCTTTCTGTTCTACGGCGGGCTTTGCGGGAGCTGTCTGTTGCTCAGGTGCCTGGGGTGATGCTCCAAAGGGGAAATAATTACCCAACAAATAACCACAAACAAGACCTACCACACAACCTATCAGTGCCCATAGCCAGGATTTACGACCAGAAGTCTCCTCTTCATCGTCATAGCCCACTTCTTCCTCACCGATTTCATCGGGGGCTGATTCTGCCTCAGCAGGTTCATCAATAGATTCCTCAGTAGGCTCCTCTGAAGGTTCCTCTGCTACTAATTCTTCCTCGATGGATTCCTCAATAACGGGTTCCTCAGAAACAGGTTCTTCCTCTACAGACTCTTCTGCTACTGGTTGCTCTTCAACAACTGGCTCTTCTGCAGCTGGTTCTTCTGCCACAGGCTCTTTTTTATTATCCTCAATCACGGGGAAACTGGAGAGATCGGCTTTCACATTGCCCAGGCCGAAATCCACCAATGCCATCGTTGAGGGATCAGCATCAGGATCAGCATCCTGAGGTTCAGCAACCTCTTCCTTGGGCTCCTCAAACTCCACACCATCATTCAGCACAACGGTCTCAAACTGTGAGAAAGGCTTGTTCACGAGCTCCTTCATTAACGAATCGGGGGTAAAGGTAATCTTGCCGTGACCCTCGATCAAGACGCGCTCACCAGTATTGACGTTCACACTCTCACGATCGTCGACATCGATAATCTTAAAGGTGCCAAGTCCCTTGATCTTCACGAGCTTGTCCTTCTCCAACTCCTGCTGGACAATATCAAACATCTCACTGATGAAGTTCGATGCCTCTTTCTTACTCAGACCTCTCTTCTCAACGAGCACAGAGCTCAAATCCTGTATCGAAATCTTTCCCATCACTCAGCTCCTCCATTCTTTACACGTTCTTTCCAACTGATATTCGGCTTGAAGTTCAAGACGAGCTTCGGTGGTACGAGCATGCGAAGTCCCGTAGAGGGATTCACCATGACGCGTTCCAGCTTCTTCTTCACTTCGAAAGTCCCAAAGGTGGGAATAAGCACTGAGTCGCCTTCCTGGAAATGGTCACCCATCGCCTCGACAACGCTGTTCACATACTTCTGGGTATCGTCAGCCGAATACCCCATACGCTGTGCTAATTCTGCGATAAAGTCTTTGTTGTTCATATTTTGTCGTATATGGTTGTTCCGTATAAATCGAATTCTTCAGAGTCGGTGATGCATACATCGTAGAACTCACCCAATGTCAGTTTTCGCTCGTCGACTGGGATGAGTACCTCAGGATCCACTTCAGGCGAACAGTATTCTGTACGACCAACGTAGTAGTCGCCTTCCCTGCGGTCGATAATCACTTTCAACGTCTGCCCCACCTTCTCGGCCTCAAGTTCGGCACTGATATTCTGTTGGATGCGCATCAGTTTATCGAGACGGGATTGTTTCACCTCCTCAGGCACATCATCCTGATAGTGCTCTGCCGAATAGGTTCCCTCCTCCTCCGAATACGCAAAAGCGCCCATTCGTTCGAATCGGGCCCACTTCACGAAGGCCTTCAACTCCTCGAAGTCTTCATCAGTCTCTCCTGGGAATCCCACCATCAGGGTGGTACGGATATGGATACCAGGCACTTCCTCACGCAGACGACGCACCAGTTCATAGGTTTCCTCCTTCGTCACATGGCGATGCATCCTCGAGAGCATGTTGTCAGAGATATGCTGCAACGCGATGTCGAGGTACTTGCAGACGTTCTTCTTCTCACGCATCACACGCAACAGATCCCAAGGGAAATGTGTCGGATAGGCGTAATGCAGACGGATCCATTCCACACCGGGAATATCAGCCATCTGCTCGATGAGTTCGGCAATATGCTGCTCGCCGTCGATATCCAGACCATAGTAGGTAAGCTCTTGGGCAATGACGTTGAACTCCTTCGTACCATCTTTCACCAACTGGCGCACCTCGTCGAGAATCTCCTGCATCGGACGACTCTGATGCTTACCAGTAATCAATGGAATGGCACAATAGGCACAGTGTCTGTCGCAGCCCTCACTGATCTTGATATAGGCATAGTGGCGAGGGGTCGTGATATGACGCTTTCCCTCACAAACTTGGAAGTCGGAACCCTCCAAATCCTTGAGAAGCTGCTTGTAGTTGAACTTCCCATACCAGCCATCCACCTCCGGGATCTCTGCTTCAAGTTCAGCAAGATATCGTTCTGACAGACAACCCATTACAAAAAGCTTTTTGATTCTTCCTTCCGTTTTGGCCTGCGCAAATTCGAGGATGGTATTGATACTCTCTTCCTTGGCATCAGCAATGAAACCACAGGTGTTGACAACGACAATATCTCCCTGAGGATCATCGCTATCGTGCGTACACAGATAGCCATTGGCCTCCATCAACCCCATCAGCACCTCACTGTCAACGAGGTTCTTGGAGCATCCCAGGGATATGATATCAATCGTTTTATTCATCGCTATTCACTTTTCACCTCAAACAGAGAGTCTACGAACTGTTTCTTGTTAAAGAGCTGAAGATCCTGCATACCTTCACCCAGTCCAATGTACTTCACGGGTACTTTCAACTGGTCTGAGATGCCGATCACCACACCACCCTTCGCTGTGCCGTCGAGTTTCGTGATGGCCAGACTGGTGATCTGGGTAACGGCAGCAAACTGCTTGGCCTGCTCAAAGGCGTTCTGACCCGTAGAACCATCAAGCACCAGCATGACCTCGTCGGGAGCCTCAGGCAGCACCTTCTTCATCACCTCCTTGATCTTCTTCAGCTCATTCATCAAGCCAACCTTGTTGTGCAGACGTCCTGCCGTATCAATCAGCACCACGTCGGCACCATTAGCCTTTGCACTTTGCAGCGTATCGAAAGCCACGGAGGCGGGGTCAGAACCCATCTGTTGCTTCACCACGGGCACACCCACGCGCTCACCCCAGATACAGAGTTGTTCAACGGCTGCAGCACGGAATGTATCGGCAGCACCTAGATACACCTTCTTACCCGCCTGCTTGAACTGCCAGGCGAGTTTGCCGATGGTCGTGGTCTTTCCCACACCGTTCACACCTACTACGAGGATCACATAGGGCTTATGGTCGCCAGGGAGATCCCAATTATCATTGTCCTCAGAATTGTTCTCAGCAAGCAATTCAGCGATTTCATCGCGAAGGATACGATTCAGTTCTGAAGTGCTGACATACTTGTCGCGAGCCACACGTTCCTCGATGCGTTCGATGATTTTCAGCGTCGTGTCGACACCTACATCACTCGTTATGAGCACCTCCTCGAGGTTGTCGAGTACATCGTCGTCAACCTTCGACTTTCCAGCTACAGCACGAGCCAGTTTATCGAATACGCTGGTTTTGGTCTTCTCCAGACCCTTATCGAGCGTCTCCTTCTTATCCTTACTAAAAAAGCCAAATATTCCCATACTTCTTTATCATCATTACATGCGCACGCGCGCAATTTTGGGGCAAAATTACAAATTTCCGATGAAACCGCAAAAAAAGAGGCTGCATTTTAACGTGCAACCTCTCTTTTTTATGTAAAATTAAAATTAATTCTTAAAGAAGTCCTTAACGGCCTCGTTGGGAACC
>JAEEGJ010019699.1_pt1 | contig 14812 bp, 8 predicted proteins | sample 8958761 | NCBI WGS metagenome assembly JAEEGJ01 (sample SAMN16246546, study PRJNA631951) | gut metagenome | biome: gut microbiome; feature: rumen; material: RS-attached | host: Bos | place: Iran: Karaj | collected 2018-10 | reverse complement strand
AATACGAGCACCATCGTGCCCACCATCTCTGCTAAATACTTTTTCATACCTTTTAGTTTTAATGATTAATATAACGATTTTCGCTGCAAAAGTACAAAATACCCTCGAAACCGCCAAACTTTTTCGGCAAAAATGTTTATTCTTTGATTGGATGCAGCAAAAGGTCGCCACAAACAGCCTTGACATCTTCAAAGATCTCACGACAACGCTGCTCTTTCATTTTGAATTTAGTACCGATGGCTATCATATCTGTCAACATCGGATTCCCTGTACCATTAACTGAAGTCGCATGTTCACCATTATAACCTTCTGAACATAGCGTCAGATCATACGCAGGAGCGAGATGCCAAACATAGCGCCCCATCTTCTCCTCGCTGACATAGAAACTGAAATTCTTGCAATGGTCATCCTTATTGTCTGTCAGGTAGTTGAATACCATACGACGGAACATCTCTTCCACCTCACGGGCACTCTGGGTAAGATAGCCAGTCAATGCCATCAGATTACCGTAGTCGAGAACAGGATTTGACAACGACAGGCATAGCAGTCCTCCTGCCGTAGCAGTATGTATCCTCTGCCCGTCAGCACTAATATCAAAACGACGCGTCGCAAAATAGCGTCCATTCACCAACTTGAATTCCGGCACATTAATGCCACATTTTCTTGCCACCTCATTATAATGATATTCCTGAAGCCCGATATCCTTGGGATCATAAGTATGGCGGAATTTGACTAACCAATGTCCATCATCATCATGAAAAATGGCCTTTGGCCTTGCGCCACCACTGTTACCACTATGATAAAGCAGCAGACCAGCGTCATGATCTTGCTGCTCTTTTAGCACTTCTAGTGCTTTCTGTTGCAGTAGGTCAAAATCACTGATACGATCTTCTTGCCGGACATTCGTCTCTGGATGATAAGTCAGTGCCCCCATGCCGCTACTTCCTACAATGCTAAGCCTGTCAAGTGAAGACAGATCAAAATCATTGATGCCCTCACGTAGCAAAGCCTTATGAAGGAGATAGCGCCCATAGCCATCAGGTAAGCTGTCTTCAAAGATACCAAAGTTACCATAGAACGGCTGTGGCTTAGCAATGAACAAACCTTGGCGCAAAGGGAGCTCAAGCGGTGAGATGCTGAATCCATCTACCAGCCAGCCCTTGTCATACTCGAATGCACAGAGTTTATCATCAGGCGTCAATGAAAGTGTGCCGACAATCCGATGACGATATTTGACAATCAGTTGGTCTATCTTTTTCATGGTTTCTTATATGCTTTCTTCTTGTTACTGTTCTTTCTTATCTGAGTCAACTCCTCCATTGTTACATATTTGGGTGTCGCAAAGAGATTCTTGATTTCCGATGTATAACCTAAAGCAAGGGCGAGAGCTATCAGATTACTCAATGAGATAAGCCCTTTCTGTTCAAACCTGACGATATTGCTCACGGCAATGCCAGCCATCTCAGCCAGCTGTTCCCGCGTCAGATTCTTCTCCACCCGTCTGTGTCTGAAATCCTCTGCCAACTTGGTCGCGACATCATCCACCGTCTCGAGCACGTAGTTATCAAGAACTGATAACATATTGTCTGTATCCATTCTTCTCGCCTGTTTAATAACTAAATATTATCAGTTGCAAAGATACGCATAAATATTGAAACCGCCAAACTTTTTCGACAAAAACATTGCTTTATTTTTATACAAGCGGCCCAACCTCGCTGTGAGATTAGGCCGCTCGATAGAGTTACGGGATACTTCTAAGATGTTCATTTTGATTTGATTATCTTCACAATCTCCACGATGTCGGCAGCATTCACCTTCTGGTCACCATTCACATCAGCAGCCTCCTTGTCAAAGTAATCAAGAGCCTGGCCCATAATGTGCTGGGCAATGGCGTTTACGTCTGCCTCCGTCACATCACCATCACCGTTGGCATCACCAAGTTTCTTAATGGTCAGCTGTCCTGTTGCTTCTGGCAGAGTGACTTTTAAAGCCCCAGACGTCAACGAGTATTTCGCATTCTTAATGATAACTGGTTGTTTGCCGCCAGCAGTTTCTGCCACCTTCAACTTGAACGTACAAATAGCGCCATCGTTACCCTTGACTTCTTTGGATTGTAGCGAAAGTATGGCAAAGCTATAAGTATTATTGCCTATATAGTTCAATGTAGACATGTGGCCATTATGCCGCTCACTCAGTTCATACATGTACTCGCCATCACTGTCTTGGGCAATCGAAACGCCCTCTGGCAAAACCAAATCAAAGCTGTATGCATTTGTGGCCTGAGAATTCTTCAGCGATACGGTCACCGTGCAATTATCCCCTGCCCATACAGACATATCATCAACAATAATGGCATCCGTTACATCACCAGCTCGTGTTGCTGCATTGGAGAGCGAACCATTTCCTCTTGACAAGGCATTAATCTTGCCCACAACGAGATTAACGATTCTCACAGCATCGGCAATATCCACATCACCGTCACCATTTGCATCAGCAGCCAGTTTCACGAACGAAGGTGTTGGCAAGCCTACTACATGATTGACGATACAGACTGCATCTGCAATATCCACGTCGCCGTCATTATTGGCATCGCCCTTCTTATAGTCACTGATAGTCAGTTTATTGGTGGTCTCAGGCAAATTAACCTTAGCGGATCCCGATGCTATCGAATATTTGGCATTCAAGATCTTAATGGCATAATCCCCTTTGGCCACATTGTTTGCCACTTTCAACCTGAGTGTCCATATAGTGCCATCGTTACCATTAAGCTCTTTCGACTGTAAGGACAATACAGCAAAGCTATAAACTCCACTGCCAGACTGATAGTTGACAGTTTCAGAATGTCCGTTATGACGTTTGCTCAATGTATATTGATAGTCTCCATTACTATTCGTAGCCAACGTAACACCTGCTGGCAGCTGCAAGTCGAAGCTATAGGCTGTTGCAGCCTGAGCATTCTTCAGGCAGATGGTCAGGTTCGTTTCAAATCCTGGTTGTGAAGATGTCACTTGGGCATAGATAGCATTAGAAAGCTTTGAGATATCTGTAACACTAACTGTTCCTGTATCATCTGGATGCTCAGGATTGATAGGTTCTTCCGAACCTGACTCTGCAATAATTTCTGTTTGATATGGATAACTCGAACCCTCCTCTATCTTCCATACAGAATTAAAGTCCCAGCCCAACTCTTTATAAGTAGCCTCCGATTTCAATTGGGCTGCCGTCTTGGCTGTACCGTTCAAAATATCGTCGTAAAGCTTTTGTGGCACATCATTGACTGACACCTGCATGGTTTTCAGAGCATAGTTGTTCATCTCTGGTGCAGGAGCACCATTTTTGATACCACCGATGATACGCATACCATAGTTACCGCCCTGTGCTGATTGGGACTCATAAGTCACATCAATCTTATTGTTCATTGCCGCGCAGTTCTTCACGACGGCACCCTCACCATCATTATAGCCCACGACTCCAGCGCCATAATTCTTGCTGAAAAGATTGCCAACAGCGTAACACTTATCTACTACGCCATAGTTATAAGCAACAATACCAGCAGCCGATAATGACGAGTTGACAACGGCGCTACTGTAACTATTGCTAATACTTGAGCCACTCTTGCTTAATCCGACTAATCCACCAACGTATGAATCCTTTCCTGTAGCAGTTAGCGTGCCATAGCTCAAACATTGTTCCACATCACCAGTTACTTCACCAGCAAGACCTCCAACATTGGAGTCCTCACCTGTCACATTGATGGTTACATCAGCTTGGCAACCAATCAACTTTCCTCCTTCAAGCATTCCAATCATACCGCCAACAGGAGTCCCGTCAGCGACTGTACCTGTTACTTTACAATTCGTGATAGTACCATTAATCAGCTTGCCAATCAGGATGCCAGTATTAGCACCGCCTTTCACTTGCTTTCCATTAGCCGTCACCACCGTTAGGTTCTTGATACTGCCATTGGCAAAGCAAGAAAAGAGGCCCGTATTATCGCGAGTGGAGTTGCACCAAAGACCTGTGATCTTATGGCCATTACCATCAAAGTGGATTGTCTCACTTCCTTCACGACCAATCGACTGCCAACCTTCGGTCGGGCTAAACTGATTGATATAACTCGTTAGATCTATGTCATTCATCAGTTTAAAGTAACCCTTGCGATACACGCCTGTCAAGTCAGAAGCCGTATAAACTTGATAGGGATCAGACTCCGTACCCTTGCCTAAATAGGCGATTGTTTCTGTTGTGTAATATGATTGCTCTTTACCTTCTGCTTTAGCACTAACTCGCACCTCATGGCCAGCCTGTAACGGACTGACAGTAAATGAGAATGTATTGCCTATGCTGACCATCTGCTGCTTCACTCCATCTATCTCCAAGGTCACTGTTCCACCGTCTATGCACTTTCCACTGATAGTTGTTGCACCAGATATCACCTGTGAGGTAATCACTGGTGGAGCTGTCTGTGTCTTGAAGTATGGATAACATTCTGTTTCCTGTATCTCCCATGTATCATTAAAGTCCCAACCCATAGCGACATAAGTAGCCTTTAGTTTCAAGGTTGTGGAACTTACGCCTGTTCCATTTTGTTCATCATCGATTATATCTTGGGCAATTCCTCTACTAATAACAATTGTACGGTTGTATGATTTGTTTTCATTTATAGATCCATTCTTGGGAGAAGTCTTAGATACTTCGATTCGAGCCGCATAGTCATCTGTAGCAGTTACACGGTTATTGATGGCTACACTACATTGACTACTACCACGACTTCCAGCAAGACCTCCTACATGTTTGTTTCCAACAATATTTCCTTTAGAATAGCATCTTATAGTACCTCCTCCAACTCCAACAATGCCCCCAACATATGAAGAACCTTGAAGAATGCCATTATAATAACAGTTACTTATAATTTGAGGAAAATAACTTTCACATCTTCCTGTGATGCCTCCAACATAAGAGCCAGATGAAATTATGTCACATATTGAGAAAGTATTTGTAACCGATACGTCCCTGTTATTAGAATCACCTTTCCCCATAATACCACCTACATTATTGTGTCCTATAATAAAGCCACCAAAGCCACTATCAGAGATATATACATTCTGAATACCAAATCCGACTATTCCGCCAACACAATCAATGCCATAGATGTTTGTATAAGCAAAGCAGGTTGAGATATTACCTTCCATTATATATCCCAAAATACCTCCTACATTATTATTACCTCGTATTTCATTGTTGTTCAGTCTGCAATTAGAAATGTGGTCTGTTTTATCATTCCATAACTCTCCTACAAAACCACCAACATAGTCTCCATTACCAATAACATCAGCAGCTGATTGGTTATTTTCCATCCGACCAGTACCAGAACCTAAGAAGCCCCCCACATATGAATCACCACGAATAATGCCACTCAAATAACAATTTGATATAGTAAAGCCATTCACAGAGCCACAAAATCCACCAACGTAATTACTGCCAATAATGGATGAGTTAACTAATCTAAGATTTTTGATCGTTACTCCTACTGCACGTCCGAACAAACCGACTCTATCACTGCTTGGACGTTTTATCCACAAATTTGAAATCGTTTTTTCATTTCCATCTAAGATACCTTTAAATGGTGCTGTATCTAATCCCACAGGTTGCCATCCTTGAGAAGGATTCTCATCTTGAAGGAATTCTGTCAAGTCAATGTCTGCCATTAGCTTGAAATAAACCCCATCTTTATTCAAGAAATTACGCATCTGATTCAATTGAATCGGATTAAAAATCAGATAAGGGTCGTTTTCTGTTCCTGACCCAGATCCGCTAAACTGTGCAAATGTTAGTAGCGAGCAAAGGAACATTGCCGCTGAAGTTAATAGTCTTTTCATAAGCAGTTATTTTTTGTTTGAATTGTTTTGTTCGACACACCAATTAATATTATTCTTAATGCTTATTAATATAATCATCTCTTTCTTTCTTGTTAAGGGCATCGTGTAAGGATACTATTTGTAACTGAGAATCTTTATATGCAATTAACAATATGTTTTTTGATTTGAGCCCACGCCACCTTGTAGTCCAATTAAGCAGATTCATCTTCTCAAAAATAGACTTCATATTATCCCCTGCGAGAATAAAAACTCCAAAACCGAATGTATATTCATTTTGTAATTTACATACGAAATCCCTTAGCTTTTTAATATCATTTTCTAGCCCACCTTTTGTAAAATTACCTCTCCGTTTGATTTCACATACAATAGCTTGACCACGAGGCAAATCCATTGATTTGTGAAGAACTAGATCAGGATAAGTTCGGACTTTTACAATATCCTTACCAAAATGGGACATCGTTTTTTCTGTTTCACCATTAAGGATATATTCATCGCCAGTATTTCTTTCTTTATTTTGCTTATCTATTAGTATTGACCATTGGTGATATAACTCATATGCAAATACTCGTTCCAATCTTTCAACAGATATTTGATAAAAATCAACATATCTACTTTTTACATTAAGGATCGCTTTAATTAGGAAGAGTAAATTATTATCATTGTCATCAATTTCCCTAAGACGCTGAATACTCCCCTTCAATCTACCGTTTTTAGAAAAGACAAGTACTTCCATAGGTATTTTAAGTAAGCCAACAAACACCCTAGAGTCGGCAGTTAAACACAGTTTTATGATAGCTTATGATACAAAAAAGGCGTAGGTGTCTGTTCTTCTGCCCATCCTGGGGTAGTAGGCCTTCGCATTGCCCTCATCACACAGGATAGACAACGCACTTAGCCCACGCCAGAACGAACTATATATTAAATTAGGGTATATAGAAACGCTCCACGTAGACATCCCGTTGTCATCTGCCTGTTGTGATGATTGGAATTTGCGAAGTTCACTACCCACAACGACAGACGTTCGAAAACGTCTTTCTCATAAAATAAGACCGCCTGCCGCCCACTGGCTCAGCTGCGCTGAAACCGCTCATGGGCTAAAGCGATGCCGCAAAGATACAAATAATTCTCGAAACTTGCAAGCTTCTCGGGAATTATTTGTAGTATGTCTGTTAAAATATATTGACTGTCGGATTTACACTTTTTCAATTTCTTCCGCCGTCAAACCCGTCACCTGAGCGATAATAGTAGAGGAGACACCAATATCTATATAATTGAAACAACGAAAAAAATGGGGCTATTAGTACTACTTTTGCACGCAAGTTACTGATAATAAGATAGATATTGGTAGGTCGATTGCTTAAAATAGAACTACTATGGTACTACTATTAGCATACTATTGCACTACTAAAAGCCTAAAATGGCACAAAAACCGGCCTATTGATATTGTTGATGTAGCACAAGTTTGACAAAAAGATGCCTTCCGTGTGTTGTTCTGATAGGGATTAATGGGGATACTAAGGCTTTAAAGCGGAGTAAACTGCCGTATGAACAGGGAGTAACTGCCGTCTAAACAACCGTACGGCTGCAGCCGAAAGGCCTTGCGGCTACAGCCAAAAGGCTTTACGGCTATAGCCAAAATAGAGAATAGATAATTATGATTGACCGAGAAATCTCATTGTCCGCCGAGGCGGGAGAAGTAGTCGGCGATGTCATCCCAGGTCTTGAAGGTGTCGCTGCCGAATTGGATATGCGTCGCCATACCTGACCACGACTCTTCCATACCAATGAAATAGTCGCCGTAGAGCAGATCGCGACGAACCGTAAAGACGGTATGACTGTGCGCAGGCACGTTGACATACTCATACAGCCACTCGTTCACATCGGCATAATAAACCTCATCGGAGGGGGCTGCCGCAACGAAGAACACCTGATAAGTCTCTATCAACCACCTGACAGTCTTCTGCGCCGAGCTTCTCGGTCCGTCATAGACATCCCTCAGCGTCTCTATACCTATATATATTATAGGGCGCTCCCTACCCTCCTGCATATCATCGATCCAGCGGATGACGGGCACGATGGAATGCATAAAGGAATTGTCGTTCATACGGTGCTCTCCGTGGAAACGGATGGCCCTGGGATAATGCTCACGGAACAGGTCGTAGGTATTAACCGTCGTATCCTCATCGCCGAAGAGTCCCCACACGCGGCCCTGTTCCTCGGGCGTCACCCCTGAGAAGCACTGCTCCGTCATCTCCTTGTATTCCTTGACGAGCGCCTTGGTGACGATGAAGTCCTGCACGCCGTCCTGACGGGGATTGGAGAAGTGCTGGGCACCAATCATACCGTGTTCCTTCATCGTGTCGCCCATCTGGAGGGCAGGATTCACGAGGATGCGGTCGTAGCCGTAAAGCATCTCGGCATACATACCGCCCATCGAGGTGCCGATGATGAGATCTGGCTGCTCCTTGTCGCAAGTCTCGCGCAAGAGGTCTATGGCCTCCTGAGGACGGACGGGGAGGTCAGGTGCAATGACTATGGCATTGGGGAACACCTCACGGATACGGGTGACAGTGCCTGACTGTCCGCTGCTTCCGAAGCCGTGGACGTACATAATCTTCTTCCCCTTCATCAACTCGGGGAACTGCTTGATATAAGGATTACTCTGCTCCATTTTCTTCATTATTATTCGGCAACAGGACGACACCCTGCTGTTTCTTGCCGTCCATCATGATCTTCATCGGACGCTCGAAGCGCACGTGGCGCACATACTCCGTCTCTTCAATAGCGGGCATCGCATCGAGCAGGGCTTTCTGGAAGATGCCATCGCCCGCATCGGTATTGATGGTGAAATAGCCCACGCCGAACGAGGTGAGGTTCTGGAAGAAGTGCGTACCCTGCGAGGGATCGACGTGATAATTCTTCAGCGCCGTCTCCACAATCACCCGCGCTGCGGAGATATGTGGCCACTTCACGGGGATGCCGAGCCAGGGGTCTGACGAGCCCCAGCGTCCAGGACCCACGAGGACGTAGGAACTGTTGGCGTCGAGGAACTTCTGATTGATGCGTTCGATATGATAAGCTATCGTGGGGTTGTTGGCAGCGGTGAAGTTCTCGTCGGTCTTGACATACACCACATCCTGCACATCTTCTGAGATCCCGTGCCCAAGGGAGTTGCTGGAGCGCAACAGACAGGCTTCGTCGGCAATCTGCTGGAGGTCTTCGTCGAGCACCTGCTTGGAATCGACGATGGGGCGCACCTGCAAGAGATACAACTCTCCATACACAGGCGACCCTGGTGTATTCTCATTCCTCATTCCTCCTTCCTCTTTCCTCGAATCATACAGGTTACAGGCAAACTCAATCTCCACAGGTCTACGCATCTCCTCCGAGCCCAGCTTCTGCGCCATCTGCAACAGTTCCGGCAACGGGAACACGCCCTGCTGGAGCACACCGCAGAAGGTGATGACCTTGCGACCGCCCTCATAGATACCATCTCTAATGACCTGATCGATGGGATCGAAGGTCGAGGCTATATAATTCAGGGAGCCGTCGGCATCGGCCTGCTTCACACGCAGTTTCTTGATGTTAAAGCCATCGTCCACCTGAAAATCATCGCCCACGTGACTCATATCCAGCGCATAGAACCTTGTCTGCGTATCTCTCAGGGCCGTCTCCATCTCCGAGGTCTGCAACACCTGCGTAGGATGATAGGGCGAGACGCGCAACGTCTGTCCGCCATCGACGATATACTTGCCCAGACCTACGGCGAGCGAGGCAATACCCTCCTCTGCCGTTTCCTCGCCGATGGGATAATAGTTCAGCGAACGGAGCACACCCGAGAAGCTGGGATAGTAGAGGTCGCCGTAGCGCTTGCCCACCACCTCCTGCAGGATCACCGCCATCTTCTCCTGGTCGATCACGTTCTGCGTGGCGAGCATATAGGCCTTCGAGTCCTTATAATAGACTGAGGCATACACGCCCTTGATGGCACAGGCCAACATCCGCAGCATCTCGTACTTGTCGTCGAGATAGGGAATCATATAGGTGGAATAGATGCCGGCGAAGGGCTGGTAGTGGGAGTCCTCCAACAGCGACGACGAGCGCACGGCAATCGGCGACTTCACGGCCTCGAAGAACGTGAAGAAGTCGGCTATCAGCGAGTCGGGCAGCTGTGCCCGCATAAAGTGCTGCAGGATCTCTTCGTTGGGAGCATCACTCAACGCTATCGGATAGAGATTGTTCTTCTCCATGAACTCATCGAAGAAGTCGGTACAGAGCACGACGGTCTTCGGAATCGACACCTGCGCATTCTCATACTGGTTCAGTTCGGGATGGCGCTTGATGATATTGTCGAGGAACGCCAGACCACGGCCCTTGCCTCCCAGCGAACCCTCACCGATACGGGCAAAGTGGCTGTAGGCATCAAACTTCAGGCGGTCGAACACGGCCACCACGCCGATGTTCTTCATCCTTCTGTACTGCACGATGGCGTCGAAGATGATCTGACGGTGGGCATCGACATCCTGCAGCTTGTGCCACGTAACGTGTTTCAGGAACGCCGACACGGGGAAGATAGCACGGGCACAGAGCCAGCGGCTCATATGGTTGCGGCGGATATGCCGCCCTAACGAGTCGGCGGGAATCTTGAAGATATTGTCCTGCAACTCCTTAAGCGACGAGACACGGGCGATCTCCTCCTTCGTAACCGGATCGCGGAATATGAAGTCGCCGAAGCCCATATGCTCCTCCATCAGCCTGTGCAGGTCGAGGTTCATCGTCGTCGAGTTTTTGTCGATGAAGTGGAAGCCCTCGGCCTTGGCCTTCTCGCGGTTGACGGTCTCCTTCGAATCGAGGATCAGCGGCACATACTCATCACGGCGACGAATCTCTCGCAACAGCTTCAGACCAGCCTCTGGGTCGCCCTCCTCCACATGCGAGAGGCGTCCCTGGGTGATGTGCATCGGGAAGCGGGTATCGGAAATCACGCCGAGCGTGTTCTCGTGATACTTCTCATAGATCGCCATCGCCTCCTCGTAGTTCGTGGCGAGCACCACCTTCGGACGTCCGCGTTTGCGCTGGGCAGCAGCGTGTGGATTGAGTGCCTCAGTCGAGAAACGTTTCGACTGCGCGAGGATATAATTATATAAATTAGGTAGCACAGAGGAGTAGAAGCGGATGTTGTCCTCCACGAGCAGGATCATCTGCACACCGGCCTCGTTGATGTCGTGTTCGATGTTCATCTTGTCCTCCAGCAGCTTGATGATACTCATGATGAGGTTCGTGTTGCCGAGCCAGCAGAACACGTAGTCGAACACCGTCATATCCTCGTTCTCGATACGCTTCGTGATACCGTGCGAGAACGGTGTCAGCACCACGCAGGGGATATCCGGATGGGCAGCCTTCACCTCACGCGCCACGGCAAAGGCATCATTGTCTGCCGTACCGGGCATACAGATCACGAGGTCGATGTCCGTGTTCTTCAACACGGCATTGGCCTCCTCCGTCGTCGATACCTGGGTGAACGACGGCGGATAGCGCATGCCCAGTTCCATATACTCGTCGAAGATCTTCTCGTCGATGCGGCCGTCGTCTTCGAGCATGAAGGCGTCGTAGGGATTGGCCACGATGAGCACGTTGAAGATGCGGCGCGTCATCAGGTTCACGAACGACACATCCTTCAGATAGAATTTATTCCACTCCTGTGGTATTTTGTTTGTTTCTTCCATAATTGAGCACAAAGTTAGTCATTTTTTCCTACGGATTATACGGATTATACAGATTTTTTTGATTATTTATATATAAAATTCGTAAAATCCGTATAATCCGTAGGCGGTTTTTTGTAACTTTGCAGGCAGAAATCACTCTAAACGACAAACGGAAATGAAAACCAAAACGCTTACAACAGCCCTCGCAGCCGCCTGCTGCGCCCTGCTGACGCTCTCCTGCGCCCAGCAGAAGAAACTGTCAACTGTCAACGCTCAACTGTCCACTCCCGGCAACCCCTACCTGCCGCTGTGGGAGCACATCCCCGACGGCGAGCCCTACGTGTTCGACGATCCCGACAACCCAGGCAAGCAGCGCGTCTATATCTATGGTTCGCACGACGATCTTGTAACAGCCTACTGCGGACGTGACCAGGTGGTGTGGTCTGCCCCTGTGGAAGACCTCAGCCAGTGGCGCTACGACGGAGAGATCCTCGTGGTCAACAAGAACGCCAAGGGCGAGCCCTTCGACTCTGCCGGCACCGCCGATGTGCTCTATGCACCGGATGTCACGCTGATGACCGACTCGACGGGCAAGAAGATCTACTACCTCTTCCCCAACGACCAGACAGGCTATCGCAACGGTCTCATCGCTAAGAGCGACCGTCCCGACGGTCCCTTCGAGGTCTGCAACTGGAAGGACGACAACCCCAACCAGGTGACGGGCATCTATGGCTTCGACCCTGCCGTCTTCGTCGATGACGACGGCCGCGTCTACGGCTACTGGGGCTTCGAGCATTCGATGGCTGCCGAGATCGATCCCGCCACGATGTGTACTGTCAAGCCCGGTACAAAGGTGGTCGACGGTATGATCTCCGGCCGTAACGAACCTGGCATCTTCAGCTTCTTCGAGGCATCGAGCATCCGTAAGATCAAGGATAAATATGTGTTCATCTACAGCCGCTTCACCAAAGATGGCGAGTTCGGACTGCCCGTATCCAACTACACCCTCGCCTACTGCTACAGCGACCAGCCTTTAGGGCCTTGGACCTACGGCGGCACCATCATCGACGGACGCGGACGTGAGATCAACGAACAGGGCGACACCATCGCCTCTGCCACACCCGACGGCAACACCCACGGCTCCATCTGCGAGGTCAACGGCCAGTGGTACGTGTTCTACCATCGTCAGACCGGCACCGACGAATACGCCCGTCAGGCTATGGTCGCTCCCATCACCGTCAAGGTCGAGGAAGGCAAGGGCGGCAAGGTGGAGATCTCTGAGGGTGAATACAACTCCGAAGGCTTTGCCCTCAACGGCCTCGATCCCTTCGAGACTCACTCCGCAGGTATCGCCTGCTGGCTCACAGGTCCGAAGCCTGCCGTCCACGAATGGCCCAACAACACCTTCTACGGCTCCTATGTCGAGGCCAGCTACGGCGGTGAGGAAGGTATGACGAAAGAAGAGGCCATCGCCTCAAAGGCGAAGTACGACGCCCCCTACGACCTGCGCTTCAACACCAACCGTGTCATCAACAACGTCGATGGCTCCATCGTGGGCTATAAGTACTTCAACTTCGATGCCGAGACCTTGGACGAAGAGGACAATCTGATGCTCGTCCTGCGCCTCATCCCTGAAGGCATCGACGGCACCATCGAGGTATGGATGGACCGTCCCTGGGAGTCGCAGGGCGGCAAGCAGATCGGTAAGGCAGAGCTGAAGGCCGGTATGAATCAGGCCTCTACCGACGTTGCCATCGGCATCTCCAAGGAGGCTCAGGACAACTACCTCGCCGGTAAGCACGCCATCTTCTTCGTCTTCAAGTCCGACACCAAAGACAAATCCCTCTGCACCCTCTTAGATTTCTATTTCACCTTCGATGAATAATCCCCTTATGACTGGGAAAGAGATGCCTGCAAACAGGGAGTCTGCAAGGAGCTGACAGGGACTTTACCCTATCCTTTCCAATTTTTAGCGGCCGCCAAAAGATTTTTTGGCGGCCGCTAAAAAGTATTGCAGCGGGCGGTAAAAAGTATTTCATCGACCGCTAAAAACCGATTTTAATCCAAGGCCGAATGGCTATGGTAGGGGCGTGAGGGGATAGATGATGTTCACGATCAGGATGTTGGCGGCGAGGATGATGATGTTCATCAGTAAGCCGATGCGCATGAAGTCGCTGAAGCGGTAGCCGCCAGGGCCGTAGACCAGCATGTGGGTGGGCGATCCGATCGGGGTGGCGAAGCTGGAACTGACACTGACCATCAGGGCGACAAGGAACGGGAACGGCTCGTAGCCCAGTTTCTCGGCCGCTTCGTACATGATGGGGAAGAACATGGCACCAGCCGCCGTGTTAGATATGAACTCAGTGATGAACGTGCCCACGAAGCAGATGGCCGTCATGACCACCAGTGGATTGGTGCCGCAGACGTCGAGGATGCCGAAGGCGAGACGCTCAGCGATGCCCGTCTTCTGGATGGCGAGTCCTAACACGACGGAGCCTGCGAAGACCATGAGGATCTCGCCGTTGATGGACTTCATAGCCTGCTCAGGGGTACAGCAACGGAACGCGAGCATGGCGATGGCAGCGAGGAAGGCACACTGCAGCAGCGGCATGACATTGAGCGCCGAGAGCAGCACCATGAGGATCATGATGGTGGTAGAGACGAGCGTGCCGCGCCCGATGTTGGGCACATCGTCGGAGTCGAAGAAGCAGAGGTCGCTCGTCAGGGAAGAGGTATTGACGTTGATGTTCTTCGGGCAGAGGAACAGCAGCGTGTCGCCTGCCTGCAGCACCACCTGTCGCGGTGCCTGGTTGATGCGCTCGCCGCGACGGGCGACAGCCGCCAGCACCAGGTTGTTTTCCCTCTCAAACGCAGTGCCGCCGATGGTCTTGCCTATCAGTTTGCTGCCGAAGTTGACGTAAGCCGTGCGGAACTGGCGGCTCATGTCCAGCTCACTCTTCGTAAAGACATGATGGTCGGCACTCACCAACTGGTGCTTTTCAGCCATCTCGATCAGTTCGTCAATCTGTCCGGCATACACCAGATGGTCGCCTCCCATGATGGGCTCATCCTCAGAGATGGGCGTCGGGGCATCATCGAAATGATACAACTCTAACAGGCTACCACCGTTGACGTGGTAGAGACCGGCCTCACCCAGTGTCTGGCCGATGTACGGGTTGTCTGACGGCACGCGCAGCTCCAAGGTGTACTCGCCCGTGGATTCGAAAG
>JAEEGJ010019697.1_pt1 | contig 14812 bp, 5 predicted proteins | sample 8958761 | NCBI WGS metagenome assembly JAEEGJ01 (sample SAMN16246546, study PRJNA631951) | gut metagenome | biome: gut microbiome; feature: rumen; material: RS-attached | host: Bos | place: Iran: Karaj | collected 2018-10 | reverse complement strand
TGCTCTACTACAAAAACTCCATCAGCCAACCTACTGCCCAACTATTGGAATTATAACCATTACGCTATGCTGGCCTTCATGGAAGAAGCCTTATATGGTGTACATGGCTTTGTATATGATGCTCAGACCAATCAACCTATTCAAGGTGTAACTGTTACCGTGTTGAATCATGACGTAAACAATTCGTATGTAACCACACATTCCATTGGTGATTTCCATAGACCTATAAAAGGCGGCACTTATACTTTCGAGTTCTCTAAAGATGGTTATTGCACTGAGAAGATGAATGTGACTGTGGCCGATGGCCAGCGCGTTGACCTGACAGTCTATCTTACGCCAGAAGGAAATTGTCCTATAGAAATGGAATGTTATGAACAGACTTCCATTTCAACTGCCGGATCTTACTTGTTGGGCTATTTAGACGGCACAACGTTCCGAATGCCGACACATAACAATGGAACGGCAAATACTACTTCTACACCAGTAACCTTGACCGAAAACGGCTTTTCTGCTGAGGAGGGTTCTATTCCCGCCCTATACACTTTGTCTGCATATGGTAGCAATCAATATTACATTTCCTATAACGGTCGCTATTTGGCAAGATCAAATGGGAACAGTCTTACATGGAGTACTTCTTCTAGCAGTTCTTCAGCCAGATGGAATATCAATGAGAACGGCATCTATGTGAGTGTGTCAAGTGGTTGGAGTGGAAGCACCAACTATTATTTGTACTATAATAACGGTTCTTTTGCCCTTAGTATAACGCAGCATAACAACATCACCTTCTACCAAGAAGGCGATTGCCCCACCACAGTAGCCCTCAATGATGAATGGAACTGGTGGACCCCCACACTTGAGATGTCGCTTGATGACCTTGAAGCCGCCCTTGGCAGCAACGCCATTCTCATCAACTCGCAAGACGAAGGCTTCGCACGCTATGACGGACAAAGTTGGAGCGGCACCTTGACGGAGATTGAACCTGGACAGATGTACCGCATCCTGACCACCGCAGCAACGGAATTCACCTTGAGCGGCGAGGCCGTGACCTCTACGATCACCATCCTCCCCGGCTACAACTGGTTTGGCTACACAGGTAGTCAGTCGAAGAATGTTGCCACGGCTTTCGGCGACTTCACTTCCACCGAGGGCGACACCATCACCGCAGAGGATGGTACTACAGCCACTTTCACCAACGGCAGTTGGGACGACATCTTCATCCTTGCGCCTGGCCATGGCTATGTCTACCACTCCAATGCCCAAGAAAGCCGAAATGTCACCTTTGAATAACAGATCATAATAAACAAAACATACGATGAAAAAAGTACTATTCTCACTATTGCTACTTGCCTTCGGCCTGAGTGCCATGGCACAACAGATACAACTCCGTTCTGCCGACAAGGCCGAATGCGTGAAGAGCGACATGACGAGCCTCAAGGCCTCGTTCTCCTTCTCGACCATTACGGCGGAGGACTACACCAGCGAACGTGGCACTTTCTCGTGGCTTTCAATGGCCAACACCGTCATCGGCGGCAACGAAGGCGAGCCCCAGATCCCTGTCATCAACCAATTGATAGCTGTTCCTTTCGGTGCACAGCCGCGTATCGAGATTACGAGTTACAGCACGACGGATTACCGCCTCGAAGACCTTGGTATCCATACCTTGGTGCCACGCCAGCCTTCGGTGCGTAAGGACAAACGTCCCGAGGACGTGCCCTTTGTCATGAACGAAGCCGCCTACCAAACTCGTGGTCTGCACTCTGAACCCACAGCGGCTGTCAGTGTGGAAGGTACGATGCGAGGTGTACAACTTGGCACGATGACCATCGAGCCCGTGAGCTACGACCCCGTCAACAATACGCTGCGCGTGTTCAACGACATTGAGGTGGAGGTGCACTTCGACGGTGCCGACGCACAAGCCACTGAAGATATGCTGCTGAGGACCTATAGCCCTGCTTTCGACAACGTATATGCTCAGTTGTTCAACGACAGGGCCATAACGGATGTCTATACCGATCACCCCGACCTTTACAATACACCCGTCAAGATGCTGGTGATTTGCTATTCGGGCTTTAAGAACAACAGCGCCCTTGAAAGCTGGCTGCAATGGAAGCTCCAAAAAGGCTACTATGTCGACATCTTCTACACTGACCAGACAGGTACTACGGCAAGCGCCATCGCTTCTTTCATCAAGACGAAGTACAACGCTTCCGTTTCGGCTGGCAACGCCTACACTTATCTCATTGTCATTGGCGACACGGGACAAGTCCCGCAATACATGACAAAGACCGTTGATGAGTCATGCGCCTCCGACCTCGGTTATTCAAGTGTCAATTTCTCGTCAAGCACGAGCAACTACTTCCCCGACATGTACTACAGTCGTATGTCGGTGGAGAACACTACGCACTTGACCAACTATATCAACAAAGTGTTGACCTACGAGAAATACGAGTTTACCGATGGCGGTAACTACCTGAATAACGTTATCCTTGTCGGCGGTTGGGATTCGAGTTGGACGAGTCGTGTGGCCAAACCGACCATCAACTATGCCACGAACTATTACTTCAAATCAAGTAATACCACCTATGGCGGTTTTGAGAACGGCACCATCAGTGCCACAATATCAACAAGCTCGACACAAGGCTATTCCGGAACGAACAACGGTTGTTACAATGGCATCAACAACGGCGTATGCTTCTTGAACTACACCGCCCACGGCGACAAGCAAGAATGGTATCAGCCTAAAATGACAGCCGCCCACGTGGCCACGCTTACCAACACGGGCAAATATTTCTTTGGTGTCGGTAACTGCTGCTTGACAGGTAACTTCAACAATACCTCGACAACCTATTCTCCTGGCTCTGCCATAGGCACCAATGCCTGCTTTGCGGAAACCATGATTCGTGTCCCCAATGCTGGTGCCGTTGCCTACGTTGGTTGTTCGCCATATTCCTATTGGTATGAGGACTTTTACTGGGCAGTTGGAGCACACTCATATTCTCAAGGTAACTATCCGACACAATCGGCTTCTTCAAAAGGCGTATATGATGTTATGTTTGAAGACCAATATTGGAACTCGGCATCAGCATTGCTTTATGTAGGCAACCTTGCCGTGCAGCAAGCTGTCACCAATGGTAACACCAACAGTGGCGTTACTGATGGTAATTGCAACAACTCGGCCCACTATTACTTCCAGTTCTACCACACCTTTGGCGATGGTTCCGTGATGCCTTACATCACCAAACCTGAAGTAAACACTGTAACGATACCCAGCACGGTCACCCCGGGTACTACCTCCATCACCGTTAACGCCTTGGCGGGTTCCTATGTCGCCGTTACCGACAACAGCACGGTCATCTACGGTGTTGCCGAGGCCAACTCGTCGGGTGTGGCCACAGTGAACTTTACCAATGCCATCCCTACCAGTGGCACCCTCTATGTGGTCGTCACACGCCAGCAATACCAGCCCTATTTCGGCACGATCAGTGTTGTAGGCGGCACGAAATACACCATCGCGGCCACGGCGAGTCCGAGCGAGGGCGGCACGGTGAGCGGCGCAGGCCAGTATTACGGCAACACGAGCTGCACCTTGACGGCCACGCCCGCTGCCCACTACGACTTCACCAACTGGAAGCTGGGCAACAGCGTGGTGAGCACCGACCCGACCTACACCTTCACCGTGACGGAGAACGCCAGCTACACGGCCAACTTCGTCGCCCTGCAGCCCCACAGCGTGACCTGCAACCCCGTCGAGAACGGCAGCATCAGCGCCACCCCGACCACTGCCTACAAGAACGAGACCGTCACCTTGAGTGCCACCCCTGCCTCGGGTTACTTCTTCTCGACTTGGGACGTCAGGGACGCCAACAACAGCAGCATCACGGTGACCGACAACCAGTTCACCATGCCCGACAGCGACGTCACGGTCGGCGCCACCTTCGTCAGCGGCTGCACCGTCACCGTGGCCGAGGTGGAGCACGGCACCGTGACGGCCTCGACGACAGGCGGCGCGCCAGGCACTACCGTCACGCTGACGGCCGTGCCCGAGACGGACTACTACCTGAGCACGTGGCTTGTCTTCAAGACGGGCGACGTGAACACCACCGTGGCCGTGACGAACAATCAGTTCGCCCTGCCCGCGTACGACGTGACCGTGGTGGGTATCTTTAAAATGCCACAAGAAGAGACTATCGTCATCGGAAGCGAAGGAGAGTCTTATGCTTATTTGCCTACAAATTCCTATTGGAAATACAACATTTCACAACAGATTTACACTGCATCCGAAATTGGTCAAGCAGGTACAATTACGGCAATAGCATTTAAGAATTCCACGGCCAACACTACAACGAGAAACCTGGATGTTTATCTTGCCCACACTTCCAAAACGAGCTTTTCCAGCAATACCGATTGGGTTTCCATGAATGCATCCAGCAAATGCTTTTCTGGTGAAGTCGAGCTTGTGGCCAACGGATGGACGACAATCACTTTGGACACGCCTTTTGAGTATAATGGTCAAAGCAACCTGATAGTATGCGTAGATGACAATACGGGATCATATGTTTCAAGTAGTTCAAGCTCGCCAAACTTTAACATTTATTCAACGAGCACACAAACATCCATCTATGTCTATAATGATAACACAAACTATGTTCCGTCATCTATGAGTGCGTCGGGAAGTCGTGTAAAGAACAATAACCAAATCACCTTCACTTTCACGGTAGATGGCAACGACGCGAGCCTTGCCGTGTCGCCGAATGCCGTGTCCGGTTTCGGCTATGCCGAGGGCGACGGCCCTTCGGCGGTGAAGAGCATCGCCGTGATCGGCGCCGACCTGTCGGGCGACATCACCGTGACAGCCCCTTCGGATTATGAGATCAGCGATGAGGAGAACGGCACATATGGCAGCACGGTAACACTTGCAGCCAACACCAGGGGCAATCGTGAGACGTTGACCTATGATTTCGAAGGCGGCTGGCAGGGTTGGACAACCTTCCAAGGCACTACCACTTCGCCAAACAGTTGGATGCATAATACGGAATATCCTACCACCAACAATAACTTTAGCAGCGGATATGGTTACAACAGCAGTGATGGATTCATGCTTTCCGAGTCCTATATCTCTGGCTCTTCGAGCGGCAGCGGCACCGCCGTCACGCCCGACAACTATCTTGTCTCGCCCCAAGTGACCCTCGGCGGTAGCATCACCTTCCAGGCAGGCGTTCAGAACGTCAGTTATGCAGCCGAGAAGTTCTCCGTGATGGTGTCGACGACAGGCAACACTGCTGCCAACGCCTTTACTACGGTCCAGACGTGGACCTATGCCCCAAATGCTACTTCAGGCAGCGAGTGGCAGGAGTTTACCGTCGACCTGAGCGCCTACAGCGGCGAGGGCTACATCGCCATCCGCCACTTCGACTGCTACGACCAATGGATACTGAAGGTCGACGACGTGACCATCGTGGAGGGCGAAGGCGGCGCCAATCCCAGCAACCCGACCAACCCGACCACCGACCTGCTAGCCGCGAACGTCTACGTCCGCCTCAAGGGAGGTCTCAATCAAGGCGTCTACAACGAGACCTTGGCTGTCTCCACAGGTGATGTCACCAGCAACGTCAGCCTCAACGGCGAAGTCTATCCCACCTTGGCTGCTGGCTGGAACTGGTGGACGCCGACCAAGGCGATGACGCTTGGGCAACTCGAGGAGGCCCTTGGCGGTAGCGCCGTCCTCATCAACACGCAGGACGCCGGCTTCGCCCGCTATGACAACGGCCAGTGGAGCGGCACGCTGACGGAGATTGCACCCGGACAGATGTATAAGATCGAGGCCACGACTCCCGTCAGCCTTACTATGAGTGGCGCACCCGCCACGGGTGTCAGCCTGACCCTCCTGTCGGGCTACAACTGGTTCGGTTATACTGGCACACAGGCCAAGGACATTGCCACCGCCCTCGTAGGCTTCACGCCCACCAACGGCGACACCATCGCCGCACAGGATGGCACTACCATCACCTACAGCAACGGCAGCTGGAGCGGCGCCTTCACCCTTACTCCTGGCCATGGCTATGTCTACTATAGCAAGGCCACGCAAAGCCGCACACTGTCATTCTAACAGACCATAAACAAAAAACTAAATACACATCTACTGATCATGAAAAAAAGCATCATCCTTAGCATCCTTCTGGCCGTCGGCCTGAGCCTTTTCGCCCAGCAAGCCGCGCCACAATGGCACAACATCCTTGGCGGTCAGCCCGAAACCTACCGCACCCAGCTCATCAGCAGCTCCGAAAACAGCATACAGGTCAACGTGCAGGTGCCCGGTTTTTATACTGCCTCCGTCACCACGCCGAGAGGTGAAGCGCAAGTCATCACCATGCCCAAGGCCGTCAGCACCGCCCATGCCGGCGAACCCGATATGCCCATGACGGGTATCCCTGTCCTCATCGGCGACAAGGCGCGTATGAACGTCCGCGTCATCGACGCCCAGTATCGTGACTTCGAAGGCATCGAGGTGGCCCCTTCAAAGGGCGACTTCCCCCGTACCATCAACCCCGAGGATGTGCCTTACACCTATGGCGCATGCTACAGTGAGGATGCGTTCTTCCCGGCCAGTAACATTGGCCTCTATGAGCCTTATATCATCCGCGACTTCCGCGGCCAGAACATGGTGGTCTATCCCTTTGCCTACAACCCTGCCACCAAGACCCTCCGTGTTTACTACAACATGACGGTGGAGATGTACAAGCTGGACGACCACGGCAGTAACACCATCGAGAGTCGTCGTAGCAATGTCGTCAAGATGGACCCCGACTTCAAGAGCGTTTACCAGCGCCACTTCATCAACTACGAAGTCTCGATGAACCGTTATACGCCCCTCGACGAGGAGGGCGACCTGCTCATCATCTGCTACGACAATTTCATCAGCTCGATGACCGACTTCGTCAACTGGAAGAAGACCCGTGGCGTGAACACCACCATCGTGGGTACCAGCACCGCTGGTAGCTCCTACTCGGCCATTAAGACCTATATCCAGAATCAATACAATGCCAACAACAACATTACCCATGTGCTGCTCGTCGGCGATGTGGCACAAATTCCGGGGTATACTTACTCTGGCGGCGGTTCTTCCTATAGCGGCAAGGGTGACAACGCCTACGGACAAATCGTCGGTAGCGATATCTACAACGACGTTTTCATCGGTCGTTTTTCGGCCAGCACTGCCGCTCGTGTGACCACACAATGTAACCGTGTCATCACCTACGAGCGCGACCTCACCACCTCAGCCTCATGGCTTCAGAAAGGAGAAGGTATCTCGAGAAAGGAAGGCGGTGCTGGACATAACAATGAAGACGACTACCAGCATATTGACAACATTCGCACCGACTTGTTAAACTATGGCTATACAACTGTTTATCAGCGTTATGCCAATCTTTCAGGTTACGATGGTTCTTCTGCGACCATCTCCTCCGACATCAACAGCGGCGTGGGTATCATCAACTATGCCAATCATGGACAGGAGACGGCTTGGGGTGCCAATAGCTCAGGATATATCTATTATGCCAACTCGCATGTCAACGCCTTGACTAATGACAACAAATTGCCCTTCATCTGGTCGGTGGCCTGCCTTGTTGGTAAGTACGACCACAGCAGCGACTGTTTTGCCGAGGCTTGGATGAATGCTACCAACGGCAACAACCCCACTGGTGCCGTTGGTACCCTAATGTCATATATCAGCCAGCCTTGGATTCCGCCCATGTGGGCTCAGGATGAGTGCGTTGACATCCTTGTGGAGAGCTATAGCAGCAACATCAAACACACGTGGGGCGGTACTTCCATCAATGGCCTCATGGGTATCTTCGACCATTACAGCACGAGTGAGTCTTCTGCCGTCGGTACCTACCAAGCCTGGGTCCTCTATGGTGATCCCACCTTAATGCTCCGCACCAAGACCCCGCAAGCCATGACGGTCACCCACACGGGTAGTATAACCTTGGGTGCCACCTCTTATGCTGTCACTGTCAACAACGGCAGTGGGGCAGTGGCTACCATCACCGACGCTGACCACAACATCTTGGGCAAGGCCACTGTGAGCGGCACCACGGCGAACATCAGCATCAACGGCACCATGACCGCTGGCACCGAGCTCACGCTCTGCGTGTTTGGGTATAATAAGGTGACCTATCTCGGCACCATTACCGTCAACGGTGGCACGCAATACACCATCACGGCAACTGCGAGTCCGAGCAACGGGGGCACTGTGAGTGGCGCTGGCCAGTATTACGGGAACACGAGCTGCACCTTGACGGCGACGCCGAACCCGGGCTATGAGTTCATATGCTGGAGACAGGGTTCCACGCAGGTCAGCACGGACCCGACCTACACCTTCACGGTGACCGGCAACGCCTCCTATACGGCCATTTTCACCATGATTCCGCAATACACCATCACGGCCACCGCCAACCCAACCGCAGGCGGAACCGTCACAGGAGCGGGCACATATTACCAGAACACGCCATGTACGCTGACGGCCACGGCCAGTACCCACTATGAGTTCACCAACTGGACCAGCAATGGCACGCAGGTTTCCACCAACCCGACCTATACCTTCTCCGTAACGGCATCGGGCAGCTACACGGCCAACTTCGCGGCCTTGCAGTCCCACAGCGTGACGTGCAACCCCGTCGAGAACGGCAGCATCAGCGCCAATCCGACTACGGCCTACAAGAACGAGACCGTCACCCTGAGCGCCACGCCGGCGTCGGGCTACTTCTTCTCGGCTTGGGACGTGAGGGACGCCAACAACAACAGCGTCACGGTGACTGACAACCAGTTCACCATGCCTGACAGCGACGTCACGGTCGGCGCCACCTTCGTCAGCGGCTGCACCGTCACCGTGGCCGAGGTGGAGCACGGCACCGTGACCGCCTCGACGACGGGTGCCGCCCCAGGCACTACCATCACGCTGACGGCGACGCCCGAGACCGACTACTACTTGAGCACATGGCTCGTCTTCAAGACTGGCGACGTGAACACCACCGTGGCCGTGTCCAACAACCAGTTCACCCTGCCCGCGTATGACGTGACCGTCGTCGGCATCTTCAAGACCATAGAGATAGAAGACGTCACTATTGGCAGCGGGACAAGCGCCGACAGTTACCTCCCGACGTATGCCTACTACAAATACTCGCTTACGCAACAGATCTTTACCGCATCGGAGATTGGCAGCGAGGGTACTATCACGGCCATTGCCTTCAAGGTGTCGAACTCGAAGTCCACGACCAGGACGCTCGACGTCTACCTGAAGCACACGACCAAGACTGCATTCACGAGCCAGACGGGATGGGAAACGGTGAGCAGCGGCGACAAGGTGTTCAGCGGCAGCGTCGCGTTCCAGTCTTCGGGATGGACCACCATCACCCTCACGACTCCGTTTGAGTACGACGGCACGAGCAACCTGGTCGTGTGCGTTGACGACAATACGGGCTCCTACGTGAGCAGCTCCAACAACTCGCCGAAGTTCTACGTCTATTCCACCGGAGCGAACAGGGCGCTTCGTATCTACAGCGACGGCACCAACTACACCGCCACTTCGCCGGGCAGCTATAGTGGCACATACGTCACCTCGAACAACCAGGTCACCTTCACGATGAACGTGTCTGGCAATGACGCATCGCTTACCGTGTCGCCCAATGCCATGTCCGACTTCAGCTATGCCGAGGGCGCTGGCCCGTCGGCGGTGAAGAGCGTGGCCGTCATAGGCGCAGACCTGACGGACGGCATCACCGTGACGGCCCCTTCGGATTACGAGATCAGCGATGCGGAAAACGGCACGTATGGCAGCACGGTGACGCTTAATGCCAACACCAGGGGAGGCCGCGAGACGCTGACCTACGATTTTGAGGACGGTGTCCAAGGCTGGACCATCCTGCAGGGCACCACTGGTAACTCGCCGAACAACTGGCACCACAACACCACTCATGTTTCGTATAATGGTACCACGCAACATGATTGGTCGTCATTTGGACATAACAGCTCTTCTGGATTCATGATATCCGAATCCTACATTTCCGCAACCACGTCTGGCGGTACCGCTTATGGCGCTGTCACTCCCGACAACTACCTCGTTTCGCCGCAGATTCAGTTGGGCGGTAGTATCTCCTTCTATGCAGGTGCCAGAAACACTGATTATTGTGCAGAGCAATTCTCCGTGATGGTTTCCACGACTAACAATACCAGCCCCGATAGCTTCACGACTGTAGAGACATGGGTCTTGTCTTTGTCCGAAGTCGGATACAACTCTACGCCGTATACTGCCGACTTGAGCGCATACGCCGGTCAAACGGGTTATGTCGCCATTCGCCATTGGGGTTGCAACGACCAATGGGTGTTATGTGTCGATGACGTCACCATCGTGGAGGGTGAAGAGCCGGTGACGCCACCCACCCCGACCACCGACCTGCTTGCCGCCAATGTCTATGTCCGCCTCAAGGGCGGCCTTAGTCAAGGCATCTACAACGAGACCTTGGCTGTCACCACGGGCGACATCACCTCCAACGTCAGCCTCAACGGCGAGGTCTATCCCACCTTGGCTGCCGGTTGCAATTGGTGGACCCCCACCAAGGCGATGACGCTTGAGCAACTGGAAGCCGCCCTCGGCAACAACGCCGTCCTCATCAACTCGCAGGACGCTGGCTTTGCCCGCTATGAGGGTGGCCAATGGAGCGGCACGCTGACGGAGATTGCCGCAGGCCAGATGTACAAGATCGAGGCGACGACTCCCGTCAGCCTCACCATGAGCGGCACGCCCGCCACGGGTGTCAGCCTGACCATCTTGACTGGCTACAACTGGTTCGGCTACACGGGCGGACAGGCCACCGACATCGCCACGGCCCTCGGCAGCCTCGGCATCACGCCCGCCAGCGGCGATACCATCACCGACAAGAATGGCGCCACCGCCACTTACAACGGCAGCAGCTGGAGCGGAAGCATTACCACGCTGCAGCCTGGACATGGTTATGTCTATAGGAGGCAGTAATGCTGCCAAACAGTATCGAGGCCGCCCCGCGTGGCGGCCTTTTTTTTGTTCCTTCTCCTTGATGAGAAGGAACCGAAGAATCAAGGCCGCCTCCATCGGACCTCCCCGCGGCCGTCTAAGGGCCTGACCCTCAGGTCGCGGAGTACCTTCTGCGAAGGTAAACGACAAGCGCCGCTCCGTGAGGGTCAAGCCCATAGCCGTCCCTTGCGAGCGCTTCCCCGCTCGGCGGCCCTTCCTCCCCGCCCATCCCGGTGGGGTGTAGGCGTTTCCGGACACGGCACATTAGATTCCCTTCGGGAATGGAGGTGTAAATATAGTGGCCAGCGGCGGCTTCTAACGTTTACGCCCTGTAAACACTTCATACCGCCGCGTGGTACCTAATAACTATAACTCCATTCCCGAAGGGAATCTCTCAACACTACACTCACACCCCATGCCGTCATTCCGGTTCCGCCTCCGTGGAATGAGGCAATCCGCGATCTCCTTAACCGCCAGAGGACTACATTCCTTGTCATCGCTTCGCGTCATTGCGAGGAACGAAGCGATCTAGATGAGCTGCGTCCCCAATGGACAAAAGGCTCCTCGAATGTGCTGCTAATCGTGGGTTGATTATACTCGTTTTAGGGTAACTGTACTCCTAGATTGGCTCCGCCGAATCTTCGATTTGCTTCGTCGTTCCTCCTCGCAAATCCCCGATTCGACGATGCGAAGCGAGTCAATGACGGACAATACTCAAGGTGCTTTGATACGGGAAACATGAATGCGAACAATAATGTCCTCAATTGTTCCTCAAGAGTCTTAAATAAAAACACTTGATAAGCGAGCGGATTTCTTTCTGCCCACTTTTTTTCTTCACGCATTTCATATTTGTTTTATCTTTGCAAAAAGAATTGTGCAATAGAATGAAAAACAGAATCATGCGTATGAAAAGGATGAACAAAACCTTACTAATTGCCTCGTTGCTACTGGGTCTGACGACCCTGATGCAGGCCCAACCTGTGAGCCGTGAGACCGCCCGTCGTGCGGCCACCACCTTCCTCAACAACAATGGCGCTAAGACAGCACAACTGACCGACGTTTCGGCAGAGATAGGCTTCGCCAACTTATATGTCTTCACGACGGACCAAAGCTTTGTCCTGATGGCTGCCGACAGCCGCGTGCAGCCGGTGCTCGGCTACTCGCTGAATGGTGGGTTTGATGCAGAGGATATGCCCGAGAATAAAAGGGCCTGGATCCAGGAATACAGCGATGGCATACAATATGCGATAGAGCATCAGACAAGAGCTTCTAACGAAGTGGGGCAACAGTGGCGCGACTTGGCCGAAGGAAATCCTGAAACGGGCAGGGCGACTACTGTTGTTGAACCTTTGATTCAAACCCGATGGGATCAAGGGAATCCATACAACTTACTTTGTCCTGGTGGCTCTGTAACAGGTTGCGTGGCCACTGCAATGGCGCAAGTGATGAAATACTGGAACTACCCCGAACATGGAATAGGTGGCCATTTTTACATCCCAAGAGATCATCCCGAATACGGCACGCAGTCAGCCGATTTCCAAATCACCTACTACGATTGGAACAATATGACCAATACGTACGGAAGCTCCAGTACCGATGCACAGAGACAAGCAGTGGCGAAACTGATGTACCATTGCGGCGTTTCAGTGGAAATGAATTACACTCCAGGTGGCAGTGGCGCCTCTACTCCTGTAGTTGCCGACGCTTTAAAGAATTATTTCAACTACTCGTCAGAGACCCTACATCTTGACCGCTCTGGATATGAGGACGATGTATGGATTGCCATGCTGAAAGCCGAATTGGATTTGAACCGACCTATCCAATACCATGGCACGGGTTCTGGAGGCGGCCACTCTTTCGTCTGCGATGGATACAATAGCGATGATTATTTCCATTTCAACTGGGGCTGGAGCGGCTATTGCGACGAGTATTACCTCGTCAACAACCTGAATCCTGGCCCTGGCGGTATAGGCTCGGGCAGCAATGGCATATACAATGAAGGACAAGGTGCAATTTTCGGAATCCATCCATCGGAATGCACTGCTAGTGCTCCTGCTAATCTAACCTTCACGCAGGATGGCCGTAACGTGACGCTCGCTTGGACGGCTGCCGATGGTGCGGCCAACTATAAAATTTACCGCAATATGAGTCTGATTGGAACCACGACTTCAACGACTTATGATGACATAGCGCTCTTTGGCGATAATGTCTACTTTGTGCGAAGTGTTGATGCCAATGGGGACTTGTCGCTGTCTTCCAACGAGGTGACGGTCACAGTAGACTATCAAACACCCATGGTCGATGACTTATCTGTTATTGTCTACGGTAACTCGGTCAACCTCACTTGGACAACGCCCGAATGGTGCTATCCTGAAACACCGTCGGCAACGTTGACATATGGTAATGCTAATAATACAAGCTCATCGATGGGCTTCAATAATGGAACGACCTGTATTTACTGGGGCCATCGTTATCCAACATCCGTCTTAAGTGCTTATGATGACATGGCAGTCTATAAAGTGTCATTTTTCGCTAAAGAAACTGGTGCATATCAGTTGTTTGTGTACGAGGGTACTGATTCCGACCATCCACAGACACAGGTACTTCAGCAAACTATATCAGTTGATGTCTTGGGTTGGATTGACATTGATCTGCCCAATACAATTACTATTGACCCTTCTCAAGATCTATGGGTGTTCATGTATGACCCGGTGGCTAGAAACTATCCTGCGGCATTTACTTCTTATCAGGGTGAAGAGGGCAACTATTATTCCACAGCACCTACTTCATGGGTTGGTGTTATGGGCAATTCGGCTTTCTTAATCCGCACCTACCTCACCGATGGCACATACACCTACAACCTCTATCGCGACGACGAACCCATAGCCAACGCCATCGCCGACACGCATTATACCGACATCGGCTTGGCCGACGGCTCTTATACCTACCATGTGACGACCAACTACTATGGCGGCGAGACGGATCCATCCAACAGCGTTACCGTGACGGTCCCCGGTCTCGTCACCCAAACCGTCGAGTTAAGCGCCACCTGGACCTGGTGGACGCCCATCGTGACGACGACCTTGGCTGAGTTGGAGGCTGCCATTGGCAGCAACGGCATCCTCATCAAATCGCAAGACGGTGGCTTCGTGCGCTGCGAGAACGGCCAGTGGAGCGGCACGCTGCAGGACTTCGTGCCCGGACAGATGTACAGGATCGCGACACAGGAGGCGGACACGTTCACCCTTACGGGTATGCCTGTGGCCGCTGCCGGCATCAGTATCTTGCAGGGCTATAATTGGTTTGGCTATATGGGGATGCGACCCGCCGACCTCGCCACCGCTCTTGGCGGTTTCACGCCTGCCCTAAACGACCAAATCATCGGACAGGAAGGTACCGCCACCTACAATGGTAGCGAATGGACCGGTGGCCTTACAACCCTCGTGCCTGGCAAGGGCTACGTCTACCATTCCACCGCCAGTGAGAGAAAGACGCTATTGATAGGGCAGTAGAGAGGGGAGACCGCCTAAGCGCCCCTTCAATAAGGAGAAAACTCCTCAAAAAAAGCCAAAGGCTCGTTTTTTATGAAAATTTCTTGCAAGATATTTAACTATGTTTTATCTTTGCAGTCTAATATGCATAAAAGTATAAACTAAACAATATGAAAAAGATTCTACTACTAATGGTTGCAGCACTGTTCCTCTGCGGAGTGACAAGTGCACAAAATTGGGGTACCCCTGATTCACATGCTAAGAGCAGTAACAC
>JAEEGJ010019696.1_pt1 | contig 14813 bp, 9 predicted proteins | sample 8958761 | NCBI WGS metagenome assembly JAEEGJ01 (sample SAMN16246546, study PRJNA631951) | gut metagenome | biome: gut microbiome; feature: rumen; material: RS-attached | host: Bos | place: Iran: Karaj | collected 2018-10 | reverse complement strand
GACACGCAGGGTGTCACGTCCCTGTTCGTCATAGAAATACTCGCGTTTGTTGGTCAAGAACCAGCCACCCTCATCATCTTCCCACCTTTTGTAATAAAGGATTTGTTCCACTTGTCCTTTTGCGTTATAGCTGAACTCACTTTTCAGATAGTTCTTGCATGTTGTCAAGTTCTCAAAGGACGGCATCCAGTATTCGTAAACAACAATGCTGTCAAGACGCTCTGTGTAGCGCGCCTTTGTCTGTGCCCAAGCGCATGATGCGAGGGCAAGCAGAATCAGGAAAAGATTAATTCGTTTCATTTTTTATGGTTATTTATACACGATTTTTTCTGGTTTGATGGTGTAGTGCTGATAGGGCATGATCTCGTCTTCCTTGATGCCCTCCTTCACCCATTCACGATAGGGGCGGAAGGTGAAGTGTATGCCCAATCCGTGTCCGAACATCACGCCTTTGGGCTCTCCGTCGTCTTCCCAAATCTCCACGTTGGCGGCATAGCCCCATTCGAGTTGCTCTTGGGCGTGGTCATAGGGGATGGTTACCACATAGTACTTCCGACCGATATTCTTTCTGTCCTCAGGGAATTGTTTCACATGTGTGCTATCCAGATACATCCTGATGGGTGAAATCTCGGGATTCATGCCTTCCCGATAATAGCCAGGACCAAAGTTCAGGACAACCTCTCTGGCAAGTTTCACCAAATATTCGTATCGTTTCACGGAATCCATCTGGCTCAGGTGGATGTCGGTTGCAAGTGAGGTGAGGGTATCGATGTCAGAATAATAATAGACAACCTCGTCGCTTGCGTGATAGCGTTTTGGGGATCCTAAGTCCAAAGACACGCTGAGGGGTTTGCTCGTCAGGTTGAGCTTTTTCCTTAGGGTCTTTTCGGTGTTAAGCACCTCGGGGCAGGTGAGTCCCATCACGGATGAGACGGGAGTGTCCTGGTCGTAGGTGAATGTCTGGTTCCAATCATGATCCCATTCTCCCTCAAACAATAAGAAGGTGGCTATCTGAATCAGGTTGCCATGCGTGTCATAATAGTATTCCTCCTTCTGGGGAATGAATGTTCCTCCATCCCTTACGAAGGATATGAGGCGTCCCTGCTTGTCGTAGGTATAGTGTTCTTCTTTGTTATAGTAATCGTCTTCACTCTCCCTCACGACGCTCTTGAGTCGCCCTTGCTTGTCGTAGGTGTAGTGGTGCGTGACATTCAGCTTCATCTCATCGTCTTCGTTCGTATATGGGCGCTTATAGTCGCGTTGGGTGATGAGCCGCCCCTTCTTGTCATATTCCTTTTCCGACTTCCGAATCACTCTGAACTTGCCATTCAAGAAGGGGAAGCTAATCCCATACGTGTCGCTGATCTGGTTCCCCTGAGCATCGTACTCATATTTCCGTTCGCCGCTATGCATGGATGCGTACCATTCACCCCGTTCCTTGTCAAAGACCTCATACACCCACAAGGCGATGCGTCCCTTGTCATCGTATTCAACTCGTTCGCGAGTAGGTGCCACATTTTTCTCCTCCAGGGAATAGGTGCTCACAGTCGTGACTCGTCCTTTCTCATCATAGGCATAGATCCGCTGTTCTGCATTCGTCCATTTACCATCCCACTTGCTATAGAACAGCTGTTCCACCAGTCGTCCCTCTTCATCGTAATGGAACACAAACTTTGACGGACTCCCATATGCCAAGTCCGAAATGATGCTGTCCAGACGCTCTGTGTACTTTGTCTGTGCCATACTGACGGCAGGGATGAAGATGGCTAATGCCATCAGGAAAAGATTAAATCGTTTCATTGTTATCGTATTGTTGGTTGTTTATGCTTATATAACGAATGGCGAAGGCAAAGTTAAACAAAAAAATGCAACTTTTTTCAAAATAGCGTATAATATAAGCGTGTTTCAGTTATTTCGTCCTCTTCCTCATCATCCTCGTCTTCGTCCAGATGCCAAAAACGCGACTTCTGCATGAGCTTATGATGATACTTGGCGTCCATGTACAGGGGATTCCTCAGGTTCACCATCTTGGGTATCAGATCATTTCCCATGATAGATGCCCCTTCCTGATTCAGATCATAGATGTAAGTCTCGGAAAAGACGTGTGTCCACTTTGTCTGCCCCGTTCTTCTGTAAATCCTTGCCTGCAAGAGGTTGCCTTGAGCGTCAAACAGGTAATCTTGCATGGATTCTCTTTCTCCATGATCCCTCAGCTGCAGAATGATTTTCACTTCATTCATCCAATCTCCGTTGTACGAGATCTCACACCTTTTCCACGCTCTTGCTTCCTCCCCATCATAAATGGAATCTATGGATGCCGTCATCCTCCCTTTCTCGTCATAATACCTGATTTCCACGTTCTTCGTCATGGGATTAGCATCCAAATCTTCGTCCACCACCTTGACTTGGTTCCCCATGATATCATATTCATAGTGAATCACGTCCGTTTTTTTCCACTCTCCATTTCTCTTCCTATAATCGAATGTTGATTGCAAATGTCCCTGTTCATCATATAGGTAATCCCTATAAATTCCCATCTGAAGGCCTTCATCTCTGTCAAGACCGTCCATCCATCCTGACCGATGAATCTTTCCGTCACTTCCGTAAGTGTTGTAGGATTTTTCCCCAATCTTCCATTCTCCATCATTATCAAGGAAACGGAAGATACACAAAGTGTCGTTGCCTTGCTCGTCATAGAAGAACTCTCTTTTGTGTGTCAAAGACCATGTTTCATTTTCAGTCCAATCGTAATACAGAATCCGTTCCACTTTCCCTTCCTCTGTATAAGAGAACTCAAATTTCCTTGTTTGTTCTGGCTGGTTGTCATCACGAACGACAATGCTGTCCAGCTGTCCCACGTACTGGTTCTTCTGTGCCCAAACGCCGAGGGTGGGCAACAAGACGATAAAGAGTGCTGCTAATTTTTTCATCATGTGTAAACCTTTTAGTGATACAATATATACAAAATTTATTCTCATTCCAGCACTTGTCGGATGTCGTATGGGTCAAAAGTTTCGTGGCCATCGAGCCTGTCCTCTAAGGCTTCGTCAACGCTTTTGATAGAAGTGTTTTTTACCATCTCTTCTTTTGCAGGATTCTCCTCCTTGATGTCATCCTCTACCAACAATTCCCGCTTCGCAGTATTGGAGATGTCGGCGTTGGGGAACCGCTGGCGCAGTTGGGCTTCTTCCGCCTCGGAAAGTTTGCCTTCGATCTCGAGTTTGCCGATGTTCATCTTGTCCACCCATGCAGGGATGTTGACAGGGAATCTATTGAAACGGAGCATCAATTGGCGGATGCTCTCCATCTTGGCGAGGACGCCGGGCAGGGTGTCTGTTTCATGACGATAAGAGTAAGAGAGTTTCCCGTAACGTTCCATCCGCTGCAGGGCTTTGAGTTGTGCCTGTTCATCGTCGGCAGTGCGGGCAAACCAACCAATCTTAGGGGTGAGGGCGCCCGTCTTGGCATCGACCTGCACACCCACGAATCCTGCCCACAGCTGCACGGGGATTTGCTTCACTGACGCACCAGTGACAGGGTCAATGTAATCTTGCGTGAAGTTGCCGAGCGACATCTCCGAGGGCATACTTTCCGTATAGAGTATGTCACTTTTTGTTCTTCCATTTTCATTGGGGAAGAACTTCAGGAACCAGCCATCCAGACGGGTGGTTTCGTTGGGAACATATCCACCACACCTTTGCTTGGACTTGAATTTATCCACGCGGATTTTCATCACGATATCCCTCCAGAACGCCTGATTGGGGTTTCCCTCCGATGCCTTCTCAAATTCTGCCAGGATGGGGTCCAATTCGTCCGCCCATTTCTCAAGACCGTATTGTGCCAGCATCCGTGCCTTCTCACGCACCTTCTGCCAGTCTTCGGGAGTGCCCTCGAGCGTGATGGTGGGAATGCCGCATATCAACTTGGCGTTCCAGAAGTCGAAATACGTCTTGACGGTCTCCATCAGCGTGATTTGCGAGGCGATGCGTTCGTCTATGCCTGTGGTGGAGAAGTTGGCTGTCATCATATCCGCCACCTCCCCCTTCGTGTTTTCTGCTATCATGGCAGAGAAGTCATTCAGCAACTGCGTCCAATTCCCCTTGGAAGGGTTGAGGACATCGTTACCATTCTCCACCCTCAAGACCATCTTGCCCTGATGAGACACCAGCTTGTCGCGCAACTCGTCTGAATGGGCATTCACATAGCGTGAGAAGCCCTGACCAATGACGAGCCACACCATGTCGGGCGACAGCACCAAGGAACGATGGTCGGCAAACGCCTGCACGATACATTTATAGAAGTTGTCCTCGCCCAGATAGCACAGTTCTTCACCATTGAAACTGTTCTTCACCACTTTGGGATCGGCACTGGGCATTTTCTTATAAATAATATAGGTGCAAAGTTGATCGGATGACATCGTGCTGAATGTCTGCTTGGGTTTGGGCAGATTTTCGTCCACCACAAACGTGATGCTTTTTTTGGTGTGTTTGAGCACCTTGCTCTTCTGTGCCCAACCTCCGAGAGTGGTCAGCATGATGAGAATAAACAATGTAAATCTTTTCATAATGTGAACTTTTTTAATGAAACATTTTTGTTTGCTGCAAAGTTACGTGTTTCGCCCTCAAAACACCAAGAAAATGAGTTTACAAAAAGTTCACATTTTCATGAAGAACCAGAAAAAAGTTTACAAAAAGTTTACAAGATATTTATAGTATCCTCTTTCTCAGATACTTGCAAAGCACCCTCCGCTCAAATTAATCCTTGAGAGAACAACGTGACCTATATGCCACGATGTTTCAAAAATGAAAGTCCGTGTAACCTCTTACTTCTTACTTCTTCCCTCTTACTTCTTACTTCTTCCCTCTTACTTCTCACTTCTCATCGCATACAGCTTCGCCACCAGCGCGCCGCTGATGTTGTGCCATACACTGAAGATGGCGCCTGGGATAGTGGCCATAGGTGAAGCGGCAAAGTGTGTCGCAGCCAGTGAACAAGCCAAGCCGCTGTTCTGCATACCCACCTCGATGCTGATGGCAGTACGTTTGGGATGGGACAGTCGAAGCAGACGGCCAAGACCATAACCCAAAGCCAGTCCGCTGAGGTTATGAAGCATCACCACGAGGATGACAATCATTCCCCCACTCAGCAGCTTTCCTGCATTATGACCTATCACGATGCCAACCGCACCTGTAATCATCAACGTGGAGAAAGCGGGTAGATAAGCCACCACTTCCTTCGTGAACTTCGGCAGGAACTTCTGTATCAGGAATCCACCTACGATGGGTAGGATGACCACATACAGGATGGATAGCAGCATTCCCCAAGTATCTACGTCGACAAACGTGCCTGCCATCAACCAAGTGAGGAGGGGAGTCATGAGCGGAGCTAGCAGGGTGGAACAGGCTGTCATACCCACAGAGAGTGCCAAATCGCCTTTCGCCAGATAGGTGATCACGTTCGAGGCTGTGCCACCAGGACAGCAGCCCACCAAGATGACACCCAGTGCCAGTTCATCTGGCAATTGGAACCCTTTCGCCAACACCCACGCCATCAAAGGCATGATGGTGAACTGAGCCAGACATCCAATCAGCACATCCTTCGGACGACTGAACACAATCCGAAAATCCTCCACATTCAGCGTCAGACCCATTCCAAACATGATGAGTCCCAGCATCGGGTTGATCCATAAGGTCGGTATATCGTTGAAGGGTTGAGGCCACAATATCGCCACAACTGCCATCAATAGCACCAGTGCGCCCATCCATCGGGCAATGAAATTACAAATGCTCTTCATATTCTTTCCATTTTGACTGCAAAGATACGAAGTCTTTTTCAATTATTGCTTGTTTGCTGCTATTTTTTGTAATAGACCTTCTCCCCATTCTTCCAACTCTTCAGGTTTTTCCAGCTGGTAGGGATGGCGATGCCTCCCTTCGAGGTAAAAACAAGAAGAGGTCGCACCTGTTTGTGCAACCTCTTGTCTTGTAGCGGGGGAGGGGCTCGAACCCTCGACCTCCGGATTATGAATCCGACGCTCTAACCAGCTGAGCTACCCCGCCATCGCTATGGCTTTTTGCTTTAGCGAGTGCAAAGGTAGCGCTTTTTGGGGAACTGGCAAAGGATTTAGGGAGTTTTTTTTTGCAAAACGCATAAAATGTCGTACCTTTGCACCCGATTTACACAGAATAATATATAATAAGGTAAAAAAACGAATCTTATGGCTTACAATTTGCTGAAAGGTAAAAAGGGAATCATTTTTGGTGCACTCAACGATCAGTCCATCGCTTGGAAGGTGGCAGAACGTGCTTATGAAGAGGGTGCACAAATCGTACTCACCAATACAGCTGTTGCCTGCCGCATGGGTACCATCGCGGAATTGGCAGAGAAGACCAACGCGACAGTGATTGCCGCTGACGCGACCAGTGTGGAAGACCTCGAGATGCTCTTCTCTGAGGCTCAGAAGGCATTGGGTGGTCAGATTGACTTTGTGCTCCACTCTTGCGCTATGAGTGCGAACATGAGAAAGAAGCGCACTTACGATGACCTCGACTATAGCCTCTTGGACAAGACGCTCGACATCTCTGCCATCTCGTTCCACAAGATGTTGCAGGTGGCTAAGAAGATGGACGCGCTGAATGATAATGCCAGTGTGCTGGCGCTCACTTATGTGGCAAGTCATCGTACATTCTTCGGTTATAATGATATGGCAGATGCCAAGTCTCTCCTGGAGTCTATCGCTCGCTCGTTCGGCTACATCTACGGCCGTGAGAAGGGTGTACGTGTGAACACCATCAGTCAGTCGCCTACCTACACCACTGCAGGTTCAGGCATCAAGGGCTTCGATGGTCTCTACGACTTCTCAGACCGCATGTCTCCACTGGGCAACGCCAGTGCAGACGAGTGCGCTGACTACTGCATCGTGATGTTCTCAGATCTCACCAAGAAGGTGACCATGCAGACTCTCTTCCACGATGGTGGTTTCTCCAACATGGGTATGTCGCTGCGTGGTATGACACAGTACAACAAGTCCTTCATCGAGGAGAATACCGATAAGGAGACAGGTAAGATTATCTACGGATAAGGATTACAGCATCTATCTACGGATAAACACGACAGAATGGTTCTGCTCCACAGACAATGTGGTAGTGGAACCATTTTTGTTGATGTGGGTGGATTCTGGGAAGACAGGCTTCCAGTCGTTCCAGTTGACAGTTGACAGTTGACAATTGATGGTGTTCTCGCCTTTGAAGTTGCTGATGAGCAGATAGGAACAGCCGGCATCGGGTACAATGACACCATTCCAACCTTCGGGCAATTGGTCTTTCAGGGAAACGAGTTTGGATGCCATCTTCTGGGTCTGCTTGGCATTGATGCGACTGTAATAGACCAGGTTGCGGGCATCAACCACCTCGCCAGCCTTGACTGGGCGTGGTGTGTTGGAATAGAGGGGATAGAGTTTCGAGGTGAAGATGGAATTGTTGGCACTTCTATCACCAAAAGCCATTGGAGTTGATAGTTGATAGTTGACAGTTGATAGTTGGCTACCGCCTTGCTTCTTTATGGCCCGCATGGAACTGTCCACTGTCCACTGTCCACTATCAACTATTTTAATGACTCCTAACTCGTTGTCGATGTTCACCCAAGGGCTCTCGAAGGTGATCATCTGCGAGCCGTCGGTGGTTTGTTGCCCTCCTTTATAATATAATGTACGCGAGGTTGCCATCAGTTCGTCGGTAGAGATGGCGAGCAAACCTCCCTTCTCGGCTGTGATGGTGACATCGGCATTGGCAGTCACGTAGTCGAGGTAGATGAGCGCGTTCTTGGGAGTGGAATAGAGGACAAAGCGATGGTTGAGAGTGCCTTCGTTGGTGTTCAGTTCACCATGCATCACGTAGTTGTTGCCGCTGAGTTGACAGTTGAGGGTTGAGAGTTGAGAGTTAGGAATGGGTACTGCATCCGTTCTCTTGCCCTCCACCTCGTACCAGCCCAGTAGGTTGCCTGTGTTGTGGGCACGATAGGGCACTACAATCTTGTTCTTGTCGGGGGAGTTGGCAGCAAAGTAGCCTGTGTAGGACTTCAAGCCTTCGCTCCATGAGAAGCAGGTGAAGCGGTCGTCGGTGGCAGCACGGACGATGTTCTGACAGGGGATGAGCTTGGCTGCGCTGTAGGTCTTGTTGAAGTCTTTCCATCGGGTGGGTTTGAGGTCGGCGGTGGAAAGTTGGTCGTGCATCAGGTAGGTCATCATCACACGATGGGCTTCCACACCCATACGTCGAGCGCCCACATCAGGACGCAAGAGCCACGAACCGTCAGAAGTGGTCTTCTGACGTGCCTTGATATATTTGTATGCCATATTCTCCAGCATCAACGCATTGGGATCACGCTGGAAACAGGCTTGGGTGGTGTAGCTCGTGATTTGGTCGTAGAGGAAGAGACTCCAGTCGTTGCCGTTGGGCATTGCCAGTTCGCCATCAGCCAGCGCGAGCCAGTTGAGGATGCTGTCCTGCACCTCTTGGTTGTGGTGCATCAGGGCACGGGTCTTCCACTTCTCTTCCCCATACAGTCCCTGTTGGAACATCTTGAGTGCCAAAGCAGCTTCGCCCAGTTCCTGCATCACCACATTCTGGTAGGAGGTATGGAAGAGGTTATGGTTCTGGAGGGAATAGTCGTCGTAGAGGTTCTGCCCCTGATAGAGGTCGGCAACGGTCTTGTTGTCGTACTCAGGGTCTATGACCGTCTGATTGTGCTGGTCGGAAGGGTGTGAGTAGCTGTTGATGGCAAACTCCCTCAGTCGTTCAAACCATTGAGGTGCCAAAGGGTCGGTGGGGAAGAGTCCCAAGGTGGCAGCCAGCACATCGGCTTCCCAACCGTTCTCCTCCGCCTTCGTGTCACCAGCAAAACCTGTGGGAATCGTGCGTTCCAGTTCGTAGTTGCACTCAGCTCTCAGCAAATTGTGAATGTAGTATTTCTGCTCTCCTGTCAATGATTGCCATTGGAAGAAGGCGGAATAAGCCACAGACATCGCCCAGAGGGAAGACTCCCACACGGCATCTGACTTGGAAGTGGAACCCCAATAGTTGTTGCCCTTGCAAACTTTCAACCGATTGGCCTTGTGAGTGGAATAAGCGAAGACCAGCGACTTCCTTGCCAATTCTTCGAGCTTCTCCCAACTCACCCCATCGGGCAGTTTGACGTTGGTAGGCTTTCCATACTTCACCAAGAAAGCGCAAATCATGGAGAGGTCGGCATTGGGACGCACACCACGTTCGTCGTTCGCCATCGTGTTCTCGCCCTTGAAACAGCCACACGCCTCACCAAGGTCGTTGGGATATTCACACTCCTGCCAGTCGTTGACCATATAAGTGGAGAAATCTGCCAACATCTGCAAGAGGTCTTGCTTCATGGTGCTTTCGGAGACGAAATCGGATGTGATGACGCCCTCTGTATAAGACACAAAACCCTCTTGAGCATTGACCGATAGAGCCAATGCCAAGAGGGCTATGGTTAGCAGTTTCTTCATAAACTGTCAATTGTCAACTATTTCAGACGTGCCAAAGTTTCCTTGATGCGCTTCATGGACTCCACGATGTTCTCATCGCTGGTCGCATAGCTCATACGGAAGCACTCAGGAGAACCAAAGGCGTCACCACCTACTGTGGCCACATGACCCACTTCGAGCAGATACATGGCGAAGTCGGTGGAGTTGTTGATGACACGGTCGCCATCCTTCTTGCCGAAGTAGCTGGAGCACTTGGGGAAGAGGTAGAAGGCACCTTGTGGGTCGTTCACCTCAAGACCTGGAATCTCCTTGGCGAGTTTCACGATGAGGTTCTTGCGACGCTCGAAGGCCTGACGCATGTCCTCCACACACTGCTGGTCGCCAGAGAATGCAGCTTCAGCAGCCTTCTGAGACACAGAGCAAGGACCAGAGGTGTACTGACCCTGAAGCTTGTTGCAGCCCTTCACAATCCAGTCGGGTGCAGCGATGAAACCAATACGCCAACCGGTCATCGCGTAAGCCTTAGACACACCATTGATGACCACCACACGATCCTTGATGTCGTCGAACGAAGCCATTGAAGCGTGCTTGCCCACATAGTTGATGTGCTCATAAATCTCATCGGCAATCACGATGACATTCTCATGCTTCAGCAGCACGTTCTTGAGTCCTTCGAGCTCTTCCTTGCTATAGACAGAACCGGTTGGGTTGCTGGGTGAGCAGAGGATGAGGGCACGGGTCTTAGGTGTGATGGCTGCCTCCAACTGTGCTGGGGTGATCTTGAAGTCCTGTTCGATAGGTGCATCGATGAACACAGGAGTACCTTCAGCCAGGAGCACCATCTGAGGGTAAGACACCCAGTAAGGTGCTGGGATGATGACCTCGTCACCTGCATTGATAATCGCCATGATGGTGTTGCAGACAGACTGCTTGGCACCGTTCGAGCAGAGAATCTGAGAGGGCTTGTAGTCGAGTCCGTTCTCGTTCTTGAGCTTGTTCACGATGGCTTGTTTCAGTTCTGGGTAACCAGGCACTGGACTGTAGCGGCTCCAGTTCTCCTCCACTGCCTTGATGGCAGCAGCCTTGATGTGGTCGGGAGTGTTGAAGTCGGGTTCGCCGACACTAAGGTTAATCACATCCACGCCCTGAGCTTTCAGCTCGGAGCTCTTCTGACTCATTGCGAGAGTGGCAGAAGGGGAAAGTCTGTTAAGACGATCTGAAAGATTTTCCATATATGTTGAATTTTATTTGTTGAATTCGTTGTTGTTACTTGTTGAAATGCAAGGTGTGTCCCATGCGCTCCTTCTTCGTGTGGAGGTAACGCTCGTTGTAGGGGTTGGGGGTGATTTCAATCGGCACGTTCTCTACAATCTCGAGTCCGTAGCCTTCGAGTCCCACACGCTTCACGGGGTTGTTGGTCAGCAGACGAATCTTGCTGATGCCAATCTCCCTGAGAATCTGCGCACCCACGCCGTAGTCTCTGAGGTCGGGGTCAAAGCCCAGATGGATGTTGGCATCCACAGTGTCGAGTCCCTGTTCCTGCAACTTATAGGCGGCTATCTTGTTCATCAGGCCGATGCCACGTCCCTCCTGGATGAGGTAAACAACTGCTCCCTTGCCCTCCTTCTCGATGAGCTGCATGGACTTGTGGAGCTGTTCACCGCAGTCGCAGCGCTGACTGGCGAAGATGTCGCCTGTGGCACAGCTGGAGTGCATTCTCACCAGCACGGGTTCATCTGGCTTCCACTCGCCTTTGATGAGGGCGACATGCTCCAAGCCATTGCTTTTCTGACGGAAGGGGATGATGCGGAAGTGTCCGTAAGCGGTAGGCATATCTGCTTCCACACCTTTCTCCACCAAGCTCTCACGTTGCAGACGGTAGGCGATGAGGTCTTTGATCTGGATGAGTTTCAGTCCAAACTCCTTGGCCTTCTCGATGAGCTGGGGCATACGTGCCATCGTACCATCGGGGTTGAGTATCTCGATGAGGGCAGCGGCAGGTTTCAGTCCTGCCAGACGTGCCAAATCGACAGCTGCTTCCGTATGTCCAGAGCGGCGCAGCACACCATTGTCCTGCGCATAAAGTGGATTGATGTGTCCAGGACGTCCGAAGTCACTCGATTTCGCCTCTGGATTCGCCAACCACTGGATGGTGGCAGCACGGTCGTGAGCGCTCACTCCTGTCGTACAACCTTCCAATTTGTCGATGGTCACCGTGAAAGGTGTGCCCAACATGGACGTGTTCTCTTCCACCTGATGGGGTAAATCCAGTTCTTTGGCACGCGAGATGGTGATGGGCGCACAGAGCACACCACGACCTTCGCGCAACATGAAGTTCACCTTCTCAGGGGTGATGGTCTCAGCAGGGGTGATGAAGTCACCCTCGTTCTCACGGTCTTCATCATCCACTACAATGACGAACTTGCCCTGTCGGAAGTCCTCAATAGCCTCTTCTATCTTACTGAACTGTATCATATCTTTAGTTTATAAATTTCTCTATTTCTTTTCTTATCTGCTCAGAATACTTGGTGATGGCTCGCAAGTCCTTCCTGCGACGGCGATAGAAACGGAAGTTGCGGGTCTCCATCACAGGGTAACCATTGAGCAATCTGAGCACTTGACGGTCTTTGCTGTTCGACAGCACATCCACCACGTATTCCATGATCTCGTTGATGCCCTCTGCCTTCATGTCCTCACGCTTCGAGAACCAATAGCGAACGATGTACTTCATATAGCCGAAGAAGGTCGAACGGGGTAGGGCACCCAGATACTCTCGACTGGTGTTGATGAGCACACCCAAGGTCTTGTGCATGTCGGCATAGTCGGGATCGTTGATGATGACCTCCTTGCGGACAATGTTGCGCTTGGGTCGAATGCCTAAGAACCGCTTCCAAAGACTCACGTAGGCATCCATGTTGAACACGGCAGAGTCGTTGTTGGACTTGATGGTGAAGAACACGCCTAGAGGTGCCAAAACCAGCGTGCTGATCCACATGCCGAACCATACGGGTATCTCTCCCTCACGGCTCACCTTCATGGCTCCTGTATCGATGATGTAGTAGGCGATGAAGATGATGACTGCCACCACCACTGGGAAACCCAATCCTCCCTTGCGGATGATGGCACCCAATGGCGCTCCGATGAAGAAGAAGATCAGGCAAGCCAGCGACATCGTGATTTTCTGCCAGAACTGAATCTGGTGCAGACGGATTTGCTTGTCGCCATATTCCATCACGTCAGCCTTGCTGTTGGCATCCATCTCCTGAAACCCTGCTTTCTGTAGGGCATTCATGATGATGCGCTGCCTGGCTTGCGAATTGGTCTTGGCATACAGCGTGTCGATGTTCACAGCCGATTGGGGTATGACGTAGGCGGTTTTCGCCTTGAGAGCCTGATAGTTCTTTTCCTCTTTCTCCAGATCTTTCTTGGTGCTGTCGGCCATATTGGCGATGGTCAGCGAGTCATAGTCGGAGAGACGGATCTTATGTGGAATGCCTAAAGCATATTGCTGCATGTTACCATAGAAGATGACGCTGAGACTGTCGTAATAGCATCGCATCGAGTCGATGTCGTGCGTCAACTGGTGGATGGTCTTCGTACGGGCACTTCCTGCCACATCCTCTTGGTCTGCCATGTTGAAGTTCGTGTCGAAGTCGATGATGAAGTGCTTCTCCACGAAGGTCTCCCTTCGGTATGGAACGTTCCTCGTCTGCAGGGCATTGCTGGTGAGGTTCTCGAACTGTTCCCCCTGATACATGTGTAGGAGGAGGTGCATCTTGTCGCTGCTGGTTTCCAGTTGGGCAGAGTCTGCCAAGATGATGTGCGCACGGTTCACTCCGTCCTGCATGTTGTAGATGATCACATCGTAGAGCATGCCCGTGTCCTCGTTCTTGTGCCTTACATACAGGTTGATGTTCTCGATGCCGTCGTAGAAGACTCCCTCGGGAATGTCCAGCTCGGGCGATTTCATCTTCATGGAGGTGAGCATCTGCAAGAGGTTCAGCTGGGCGTCGGGAACAATCCGGTTCTGGAAGTGGAAGGCTGTCAGCGACATCAGCGACACCAGGATGATGAGTGGTCGGAGCGTGCGGATGAGCGAGATGCCTGCTGCCTTGATGGAAAGTAACTCGAGACGTTCGCCCATGTTGCCGAAGGAGATGAGGCTTGCCAGCAGGATCGCCAGCGGGAGCGCCATCGGAACCAAGGTCAGAGCGGCATAGAAGAAGAACTTCACATAGACATCCACCGTGAGTCCCTTTCCGATGAGGTCATCGATGTACTTCCACAGAAACTGCATCATGACGACGAACAGGCTGATGCAGAACGTGCCTGCAAACAGCGTGAGGAAATTATTCAGGATGAAAAGGTCTAGTCGCTTGATGAGTCTCATCTAAATTCGTGGTTCGCCTGTGTGTGCGTACATTGTATTTGGGGTGCAAAGTTACGGCAAATTCTTGTTTCAGTCAAAAAAACGCCTGCTTTTTTGCTTTGGAGACTTGTTTTCAGGGATGTTTTGCCTTTTTTTATGCTGCCTCCGTATAGGAGGCAAGGGTTCATGTGCCGGTGACGGAAAAGGGGCATCGTTTTTTGCGGCTTGTAACACCCTTAAATGTTACAAGTGTAACACACGCACTGTTACAAGTGTAACACACGCACTGTTACAAATGTAACACTGGAACTGTTACAAGTGTAACATTTTCGCTGCCAAAAATGTAAAATTTCCGCTCTCACGACGACCATTTTTCCGTTCTCGCATCGGCATTATTGTTCTTCGTGATGAAAAGAAGGGGAGGATGGATGTTTTTTGCGCTGGCTGGCTGAAAAGTCATTTTTTTTATGTACCTTTGCAGCCAAAATGACAGAATTATGATTACAGCAGAACAACTGAAGGATTTGAAAGACAGGACGGTGGCACTGCACCGTTACTTGCAGATTGACAGCAAGCTGATTGAAGTGGAGGAGGAGGAACTGCGCACACAGGCACCGGGCTTCTGGGATGACCAGAAGGCGGCTGAGGCGCAGATGAAGAAGGTGAAGACGCTGAAGCGGTGGATTGACGGCTACAACGAGGTGAAGGCGGCGACGGACGATACGGAGGTGGCATTCGACTTCTACAAGGAGGAGATGTCGACCGAAGAGGAAGTGGACGACTACTATGCGAAGGCGCTGGCGCTCGTGGAGGACTTGGAACTGAAGAACATGCTGCAAGGCGAGGCCGACAACATGGATGCCGTGCTGAAAATCAATGCAGGTGCTGGCGGCACCGAGGCGCAGGATTGGGCGCAGATGCTCATGCGCATGTATATGCGTTACG
>JAEEGJ010019695.1_pt1 | contig 14813 bp, 17 predicted proteins | sample 8958761 | NCBI WGS metagenome assembly JAEEGJ01 (sample SAMN16246546, study PRJNA631951) | gut metagenome | biome: gut microbiome; feature: rumen; material: RS-attached | host: Bos | place: Iran: Karaj | collected 2018-10 | reverse complement strand
CAGCCAAGTCAGACTGTGTGAAGGGCATCAAGTTCCGTCGTAATTACGGTAAGAGTCCTGCCCTGTATTGTGGTTTTGAACAGGCCCAGGGCGACGTGGTCATCACGATGGATGCCGATTTGCAGGACTCTCCTGATGAGATTCCCGAGTTATATCGGATGATCAAGGAGGAGGGTTACGACCTGGTGAGCGGCTACAAGCAGAAGCGCTACGACCCCATCTCTAAGACGCTGCCCACGAAACTCTTCAACGCGACGGCCCGTAAGATCAGCGGCATCAAGAACCTCCACGATTTCAACTGTGGACTGAAAGCCTATCGCAAGGCCGTGGTGAAGAATATCGAGGTGTATGGTGAGATGCACCGTTACATCCCCTATCTTGCCAAGAATGCCGGTTTCAACAAGATCGGTGAGAAGGTGGTACACCATCAGGCCCGTAAGTACGGCTCTTCGAAGTTCATGGGCCTGAACCGTTTCGTCAATGGCTATCTCGATCTGCTGACGCTGTGGTTCCTGAGCACGTTTGGCAAGAAGCCGATGCATGTATTCGGTTTCCTGGGCACCATTATGTTCGTGATAGGTTTCATCGCAGCCTTCGTCATCGGAGCAGACAAACTATGGTGCCTCGCTAATCATATTCCGCAAAGACTGGTGACGGACTCTCCTTATTTCTATATCGCCCTGACGATGATGATTATCGGTACTCAGTTGTTCCTCACAGGATTCCTAGGCGATCTTATCAGCCGTTCGTCGAGTGGCCGTAACGACTATCAGATAGAAGAGACGATATGAACAAATGGTACGCGATACTCACGGTGGCGATTCTCGTCTCGTGTTCCTCTATAGATTGTTCGGTGAACAGTCTGGTGAGGACGAAATACCAGTTCTATCATAGTAACGGTGACTCGTTGAATGTGCTTGACACGATGACGATAGTGACCACGCGTGTGGACGGTAGTGATACCATTATATATGATGCTAATGACGACGTCGTATTTAATAAAGGTGTCGGCATCAGCAGTTTCCACCTCCCCATCAGTTATTCTCATCCGGAAGATGTGCTTGTGTTCAGCTTTGACCGCGACAGCCTGCACGTGACAGATACCGTTTGGGTGAAGAAAGACGACTATCCCCATTTTGAGTCTGTAGACTGCAATGCCAGTTTCTTCCACAATTTGACAAGTATCAGGCATACCAACAATTGTTTCGACTCCATAGTCATCGTAAATCCCTCAGTGACCAATGACGATCAAGTACTCCATGTGCGCATCTATCCGAAGACTGGCGATTAGTCTGTTGTTGATCGTTGTGGCGACGGGCACGCAGGCACAGATGAAGTTCTTCTCCCTTCAGAAAGACTCCATCCCTTTGTTCCGTGGCTTTGCTGTTTCTTTCGACTTAGCGGGAGCAGGTATGCTGGCACTATCTGACTACGGCCAATATGAGGCCGCCTTGCGAGTGAATCTCCACGATGAGTGGTTCCCTATCATAGAGGCAGGCGTTGGAAAAGCGACCCACGATGATGAGGTGACGCGGATCTACTATAGCACTTCTGCCCCTTATTTTAAAATAGGTATAGACAAGAATATGCTGAAAGACAAGCATGGTCCCAACCGTCTCTATCTGGGATTGCGCTATGGTTTCACGTCTTATAAGGTAGATATCGCCCGTCCAGACTTCATCGACCCTGTTTGGAAATGGGATGCTGGTTATGGAATACAGGATGCCGCCTGTAAATACCATTGGGCAGAGATAATTGTCGGTATTGATGCCAAGATCTTCGGTCCCTTGCACTTGGGATGGAGTGTGCGCTATAAGCAGCGTCTGGCCCATTCAGAGGAAGGTTATCTGGATAAGACGTGGTATGTGCCAGGCTTTGGTACCTACGACACCAAGTTGGGTGCCACCTTTAATGTGATTATTGATATCTGAGTGTTATGGATGAGAAACAAAAGAAGAAACAAATCTGGCAGCTGCCTTTTCTTGTGCTGCTGATTGTGGGTACTGTGCTGATTATCAGTCATCAGCGTTCGATGCCATATCGTCAGGTATCTGATTTCGTTTTTGGAACCACATATAAAGTCATCTACCAGTGTGATTCCGATCTGAGTGTTGCCATTCGGGATGAACTGATGAAGGTGGACCGCTCACTTTCCCCATTTAATAAAGAGTCGGTGATTACTGCCGTCAATCAAAACCGAGATGTGACGCTCGATCCCTATTTTAAAGAGGTGTTTACGAAGGCGATGGATGTGTCTCGTGATACGGAAGGTGCTTTCGATATCACAGTAGCTCCATTGGTTAATGCCTGGGGATTTGGTTTTAAACACGAGAAGATGCCGACGGCCCATCAGGTCGACAGCCTGTGGAAGATCATCGGCTATCAGAAAGTGTCCCTTGTTGGTGGGAAAGTGAAGAAACAGGATCCCCGTATGATGCTTGATTGTTCCGCTATTGCCAAGGGCTTTGGTGTGGATGCCGTAGCAAGGATGCTGCGTGATCGTGGTGTTCAGAATTTCATGGTGGAGATTGGCGGGGAGGTAGTGACCTGTGGCGTGAATGCCCAGCGGCTGCCTTGGCGCGTCGGTGTGATCAAACCCTCCGAAGATTCTCTGAGTGTGGGGCATGAGTTGCAGACTATCCTCAACGTGACAGATAAGGCGATGGCTACCAGCGGAAACTATCGTAACTTCTACTATAAAGACGGTCGTCGCTATGCCCATACCATCGATCCCAAGACTGGCTATCCCGTGCAACATAGCCTGCTTTCTGCTACAGTACTGGCCAGCAGTTGTACTGTTGCCGATGCCTATGCTACCTCGTTTATGGTGATGGGACTGGATCGTGCCCAGCAATTGCTGGAGCGTCATCCGGAGTTGATGGCTTATCTTATCTATGACAGCGGACATGGCGACCTCGCCGTGTGGTTCTCTCCTTCTCTCCAAAACAAAATCGAGGAATAGTGGCCGTCCTGCAGATATACGACAGATTACTCCAGTTCCCCTTATTCCAAGGCATGAGCCGTGACGATCTGGAGATTGTGGCAGGTCATACCCGCTTCGGATTCCAAAAAGTGGTTGCAGGGCGACAGGTGATTCATGCCGGTGACCCTTGTACACACTTGTATTTCCTGATCAATGGCACGCTGAAGATTGAGACATTCAGCGACGATAGCCGCTATTCGGTGATTGAACAGATGTCATCACCGTATATCCTTCAACAAGAGAGCATCTTCGGCTATTACCAGCGGTTTACCCACAATTTCTACGCTCTGACGGATTGCAACTTCCTGACGCTCGACAAGGAAGAGGTGGTGCGTCTCTCTGAGGATTTCCTGGTGTTTCGCCTGAATCTCATCAACCACTTTGCCACACAGACGCAGAAACTTATCCAGTTACAATGGCGGCGCAATCCTCAAACTCTTCGCGATCGGATCGTGCGATTCTTCTTCCTGCACACTCTTTACCCTGCAGGACCAAAGACTTTCCATATCCTGATGGAACGTCTAGCCGAAGAGGTTAATGACAGTCGTTTGAATGTGTCGCGAGCCCTCAACCGTATGCAGGAGGCAGGTTTCCTCGAATTGCATAGGGGAAGGATAGAAATACCGCAGCTCGAACACCTGCTGATGTGAAATTAATTAAAATATCTGTGATAATCTGCGTAATTTGTGGCTTTTTTTGTACTTTTGCACCCTAAAAGCAGAATATTCGTATGATAGATAATCAAAGACAGAACCCGTTTTTCATTCCCTATAGCACGCCCCATGATACGGTTCCTTTCGATCGCATCACTTTAGCCGATTATGAGGAAGCGATGCTGGAAGGAATCCGCCGTGACGACGAACAAATCGAGAAAATCATCAACAACCCCGAGAAACCTACTTTCGACAATACCATTGTGACCGTTGATGACGAGAAAGACGGCAGCGGTTATTACGACCTGTTATCCCGTGTCAGCAGCGTGTTCTTCAATCTGTTGTCTGCAGAGACGAACGACGAGATGGATGCCTTGGCACAGAAGATGAGTCCTCTGTTGACGAAACACGCCAACGATATCCGTCTCAATGAGCGCCTCTTTGAGCGTATCAAATACGTGCACCGTCATCACCGTAAGCTCTCTGCCGAGGAGAAGACGCTTCTCGACAATTGTTACGATGGCTTTGTGCGTAGTGGCGCCCTGCTCGATGCTGAGGGGAAGGAGCGTCTGCGTCAGTTGACGGAGGAAGCCTCGATACTCGGATTGCAGTTCTCGCAGAACCTGTTGAAGGAGAATAAGGCGTTTACCCTGCACATCACCGATGAGGCCGATCTTGATGGACTGCCTGATTCTGCCCGTGAGGCTGCTGCTCAGACGGCAAAAGAACAGGGCAAGGACGGCTGGGTTTTCACCCTCGACTTCCCCTCATACTCTCCCTTTATGACCTATAGCACCCGACGTGAACTGCGTCGGCAGATGTATATGGCCAAGAATACGGAGTGTATACACGACAATACGGAAAACAACCTCCAGATCTGCAAACGACTGATCAATGTCCGCCGCGAACTGGCTCAGCTCTTGGGACATAAGACCTATGCCGACTATGTGCTGCAACACCGCATGGCAGGCAAAGTGCGCAATGTATACAAGCTTTTCAATGATCTTATTGCTGCCTATAAGGCCCCTGCCATCAAAGAGGTGAAAGCGATTGAAAAGATGTTCCATAAGGATGAGGAGGGCAACATGCAGCCATGGGACTTTTCGTTCTATAGCCACAAGCTTCAGTTGCAGCGATACAATATCGATGCCGAGATGCTGCGGCCCTATTTTGAACTGTCGAAAGTCATCAGCGGCGTCTTCGGGCTCGCCAACCGTCTTTATGGCATCACCTTTAAGGAGAATAAGGAGATTCCTGTCTACCACCCTGATGTCAAAGCCTATGAGGTGTTCGATAAGGATGGTTCATATCTTGCCGTCTTCTATGCCGACTTCCATCCCCGTCAAGGCAAGCAGTCTGGTGCCTGGATGACGGAATATCAAGGTCAGTGGATGGAGCGCCTCGATGCGAAGAAGTCTTTTAGTCCCCAGAATATGCGGAACGTCCGGCCTCATGTTAGTGTGGTCATGAACCTCACCAAACCCACGGCCGAGAAGCCAGCGTTGTTGACTTTGGGCGAGGTGGAGACCTTCCTCCATGAGTTTGGTCACTCTCTCCACGGCATGTTTGCTAATACCCGTTTTGAGAGCTTGTCTGGCACCAACGTGTGGTGGGACTTCGTCGAGCTGCCTTCACAGTTCATGGAGAACTTCGCCATCCAGAAGGAATTCCTTCGTACCTTCGCCTTCCATTATCAGACAGGCGAACCATTGCCCGACGAGCTCATCAACCGCATCGTTCGTAGCCGCAATTTCAATGTGGCTTATGCTTGTATGCGACAGGTCAGCTTCGGGCTGCTCGACATGGCCTACTACACCCAGAAGGACGAGTTCACAGAAGATATTATCCCCTTTGAGAAGCGCGCTTGGGAGAAGGCGATGGTGATGCCGCAGCTGCCCGATACCTGCATGACCGTGCAGTTCTCTCATATCATGTCAGGCGGCTACTCGGCTGGTTACTATAGCTATAAGTGGGCAGAGGTGCTCGATGCCGATGCCTTTGCCGTCTTCCAGAAAGAAGGCATCTTCAACCAGGATACGGCTCAGCGGTTCCGTGATTGCATCCTATCGAAGGGCGGCACGGAGAACCCGATGAAGCTCTACAAGCGTTTCAAAGGCTCTAAGCCTACCATCGATGCGCTCCTCAAGCGTAATGGCATCAAAAAGAAGTAATCAATCGTCAATTCGTAAATCGTACATAAAATGACCGATAAACAACAGAAGCTGGATGAGCGCTATCTTCGTATGGCGAGGATATGGTCAGAGAATTCATACTGCGTGCGTCGTCAGGTAGGAGCGCTGGTCGTGAAAGACAAGATGATCATCAGCGACGGCTACAATGGCACGCCGAGTGGCTTTGAGAATGTGTGTGAGGACGACAACAACGTCACCAAGCCCTATGTGCTCCATGCCGAGGCCAACGCCATCACCAAGCTGGCACGCAGCAACAACAACAGCGACGGCGCCACCATCTACATCACCGCTTCGCCCTGTATCGAGTGCGCCAAGCTCATCATCCAGGCCGGTATCCGCCGGGTGGTCTATGGCGAGCAGTATCGCCTCACCGATGGCATCGACCTCCTGAAACGGGCAGGTATAGAGGTCATCTTTATGGATGTCAATGATCAATAAATCGTCAATTCGTCAATCGTCAATATGTCAATGAAAAAGTCATCTCGTTTTACGCCACTTTGGATCGCAATGGGTGTCGTGCTGGGTATCCTCATCGGCACCTTCTATGCAAACCATTTCTCTGGCAACCGGTTGAACATCATCAATACCAGCGGTAACAAGCTCAACAACCTTCTGCATATCATCGACGATCAGTATGTTGACACCGTCAATGTGAACGATCTCGTAGAGAAGGCTATGCCGCAGATTCTCAGCGAACTTGATCCTCACTCTGTGTATATCACGGCCCGTGATGGGGAGATTGCCAACGATGATTTGCGTGGCTCGTTCTCTGGCATCGGCATCGAGTTTACCATCCGTCAGGATACTATCCGCGTGCAGAATGTCATCGGCAACGGTCCTGCAGAGCGTGCTGGGGTGTTGGCTGGTGATAAGATTGTAGAGGTCGACGATTCCGTGTTCGTCGGTAAGAAAGTGACCAACGAGGAGGCTATGCATCGCCTGAAAGGTCCTAAGGATACGAAGGTGAAGCTGGGCATCATCCGCTATGGTGAGAAGAAGATACGCCACATCACCGTTACCCGTGGTGAGATTCCCACCAAGAGTGTTACTGCCAGTTATATGCTCGACGACGAGACGGGCTACATCAAGATCAAGAACTTCGGCGAGAACACCTATCCTGAACTCATCATCGCCCTGGCGCAGTTGGCACAGAAATCGTTCTCTAACCTCGTCATCGACCTGCGCAACAATACTGGCGGCTACCTTGAGTCGGCCGTGCAGATTGCCAACGAGTTCCTCTCCAGGGGGCAGCTGATTGTCTATACCGAGGGTCGCCGCTATCCGCGTCAGGAGTACCGCTCCGACGGTCGTGGATCCTATCAGCACATACCGCTCGTCATCCTCGTCGACGAGGCCTCTGCCTCCGCTTCTGAGATCCTGGCAGGCGCTATTCAAGACAACGACCGTGGTACGATTGTCGGTCGCCGTTCCTTCGGTAAGGGTCTCGTACAGAAGCCTATGGAGTTCTCCGATCACTCCATGATCCGTTTGACTATCGCCCGTTACTATACGCCCTCTGGCCGTTGTATCCAGAAGCCCTATAACGACGGTGAGAAATACGAGAGCGACTGGATGGAGCGCTATCAGCATGGCGAGTTCTTCTCGCAGGACAGCATCCGCCACACCGGTCCTGAGTACCATACAGCCAACGGTCGAGTGGTCTATGGCGGTGGTGGCATCACACCCGATATCTTCATCCCAGAGGATACTGTCGGCATGACATCCTATTATAAGGAAGCCTCGATGACAGGACTTATCCTGCAGTTCGCCTACAACTATACCGACGAGAACCGAGCCCGTCTCAGCAAGATGACCGATGTGCGTGAGATGGAGCGCTTCCTGAAGAATCAGAACACGCTGGAGCAGTTTGTTGTCTATGCCGACAAGAATGGCTTGAAGCGTCGTAACCTCATGATTCAGAAGTCAAAGAAACTCTTGGAGCGCTTTGTCAACAGTCGCATCATCTATAACATCCTCAACGAGCAGGCTTGGACGGAGTACCTCAATCGCGACGATCCTGCCATCATCGAGACGCTGCGCCTTTTCCGCGAAGGGAAAGCCTTCCCGCAGCCTGCCGTCGCTACGGAGGGCGGTCAGAAGATGGCCTACGTGTATGATCCTTCCATCTTCCGCCTCTCTGGCAAAAGGCATTTGTGTCATGCGTAAGGATGAGTTGCGGCGGGAGATTCGTCGCCAGAAACAACTGTTCACCCCTGCACAGTTAGAAGAGCAGTCGCAGCCCGTCATTGCCCGTCTGCGTGAGCGGTTGGCTGATGCGCAAACCATCTTCGCTTATTATTCCCTGCCTGACGAGGTCTGCACCCATCAGCTTATCGACGATCTGGTGGCTGAAGGCAAGACCGTTCTCCTGCCGAAAATGCTTGATCAGACCACGATGGAACTGCGCCGTTATACCGGTTGCGCTGACCTCCGCGAGGGGCCTCTCCACGTTATGGAACCCATCGGCGAGCCTTTCACCGACTATTCCCAGATAGATGTTGCCGTCATCCCGGGTGACGCCTTCGATGGTGAGGGTCATCGGTTGGGCCGTGGCCGCGGCTACTACGACCGCTTCCTCCGCACAATAGGGACAGTCCCTTTTGTGAGAATCGGCGTTTGTTTCGATTTCCAGAAGGTTGCTGCTGTCCCCCACGACGCCAACGACGTTCCTGTGGATATCGTAATATAAATTCGCAAAAGTATTAGGTAAACCTCACATCGGCAATGACCTGACTACCGACGTGAGAATTCAGCTTTGTGACGATGTTTTGACGCTGCATAGAGAGCTCCATGCGCAGGGCGGGGTTCGTCAAGTGCACGAAAAGTGTCTGATTGCGTATGTTCAAGCCCTCGGTATAGCGGTTGATGGCCTCGCCCATCACATCGGGCCAGGCGTCGATGAGGCGTTTCTGGAGCAGAGGCGTTTCGAGCCCCTGATCGCGTAGATTCTTCAGAATCACCTCTTTTATCAATGTACAATTGCGCTTGAACATATTCTGTTTACGGTTTACAAGTGATTTCTCCATCCTCGACATGGAAAATCTTGTAGTCGTGTGAGGAAGCAGAGAGTATCTGGTCGAGATGGCTGCGGTTGGTATCGGTGATGAAGATCTGGCCGAACTCCTCGCCGGCAACGAGGGTGACAATCTGTTCCACGCGACTGGCATCGAGTTTGTCGAAGATGTCGTCGAGCAGTAGGATAGGGGTGTTGCCACCGTTGGTGCGACGGAGGAAGTCGAACTGTGCCAGCTTCAGGGCTACGACGAAGGTCTTGTGCTGCCCCTGACTGCCCTCGCGGCGGATAGGATGGCCACCAAGGGAGAAGACGAGGTCGTCGCGGTGGATGCCGTGCAGCGAATAGCCCATGATGCGGTCTTTGGCCCGGTCGCGCTGGATGACCTCGAGGAGTGGGCCACGTTGGCAATGGGAGATGTACTCGATGGACACCTGCTCGCGGTTGCCTGAGATGCGCTCGTAGTAGCGCTGGAAGATGGGTGTCAGCTCACTCACGAAGGTCTCTCGGCGCTGGTAGATGCGCTCGCCCTCGATGGCCATCTGCTCCTCCCAGAGGCTCATGATCTCGCCATTGGGCTCCTCTTCCTGCTTGAGCATGGTGTTACGCTGTTGCAGGGCCTTGTTGTATCGGGTGACGGACTCCATGTAGGTGTGGTCGTACTGCGAGATGACCATGTCCATCAGCCGTCGTCGCTCCTCGCTGCCGCCATCGATGAGCAGGGTGTCGGCGGGGGATACCATCACCAGCGGTATGAGGCCGATGTGCTCCGAGAGCCGGCGGTACTCCTTTTTGTCGCGGCGGAAGTGCTTCTTCATGCCCCGTTTCATGCCGCAGGAGATTGTCGAGGAAAGAGGAAAGTGGAAAGAGGAAGGAGATATGTTTGCTGCAGAACCAGAGTCAGGATCTGCGGCGTAGACCCCCTCAACGAACAGGAACTCTTCATCGTGGCGGATGATCTGGGAATCCACAGGATTGGAAGCGGAGTGGCAGAAGGACAGGAAGTAGACGGCGTCGAGGATATTGGTTTTGCCGACGCCGTTGCTGCCAATCATGCAATTGATCTTTGGCGAGAGGTCGAGTGTGGCCTCCCGGATGTTTTTATAGTTGATGAGCGACAGTTTCTCCAGAATCATGGTGCAAAGGTATGAATAAGCGAGCAAAAAACCAAATTTATTTGGGTTTTTTCGAGCGGGAATACCTAAGACGTAGTCAATGGTATGAAATATTCTCTAAATATTTTGGCGTTTCAGGAAAAATTAGTACCTTTGCACCCGATTTTCGAAAATTAATACATAAATTATAATGGCAAATACAAACAAACAACCTCAGGCTGCTCCCACAATGGAGGAGACCCTGAACAAGAGTGAGGCTTTCTTCCTGAAGTACAAGAAGGCTATTATCGCCGCCGTGGTGGCACTCATTGTCATCATCGCAGGTGTCGTACTTTACAAGACTTATATCTCTGAGCCCAACGAGCAGAAGGCTTCTACAGCCATTGCCAAGGGTCAGGAGTATTTCGCACAGGGCCAGTTTGAGAAGGCTCTTCAGGGCGACAGCACGGGCTACAAGGGCTTCGTTGCTCTGGCCAGCGACTACAGCAGCACCGCTGCCGGTAATCTGGCTAACCTCTATGCCGGTCTCTGCAATGCCCAGCTCGGTAAGTGGGACGAGGCCGTGAAGTTCCTTGAGAAGTATGACGGTGCCAACGACCAGATGGTATCTCCCGCCGCTCTCGGTGCGCTGGGTAATGCCTATGCCCACCAGAACCAGTTGGATAAGGCTGTGTCGACGCTGAAGAAGGCTGCCGAGAAAGCCGACAACAACTCTCTCTCTCCCACGTTCCTCATTCAGGCTGGTGAGATCCTCGAGAGCCAGGGTAAGAAGGACGAAGCTCTGAAGCTGTATCAGACCGTGAAGGAGAAGTACTTCAACTCTATGGCTTACCAGACCATCGATGCTTATATCGAGCGCGTTAGTGAGTAATTGAGAATTTAGATTTTTGAATTCAGAGTGGCAACTAAGAATCTTTCGGAGTATAACGTGGAGCAAGTGCCCGACGCATCGAACATGATCTTCGGTGTGGTTGTCGCTGAGTGGAATCCTGAGATTACCGGGGCTCTGCTCGACGGCTGCGTCTCAACGCTTGAGAAGCATGGTGCTCTGCCCGAGAATATCCATGTGAAGACCGTGCCGGGTTCATTTGAACTCATTTACGGTGCCCATCAGATGACGCTCAACGATGGTTACGATGCCGTCATCATTCTCGGCAGCGTCATCCGCGGCGAGACCCCTCACTTCGATTACATCTGCCAGGGTGTGACGGAGGGTATCGCACGTCTGAATGCAACCAGCAATATCCCCGTAGTTTTTGGCCTGCTGACGACCAATGATCTTCAGCAGGCCAAGGACCGCGCCGGGGGCCGTTTAGGCAACAAGGGCGACGAGTGTGCTGTGGTGGCCATTAAGATGGCCAAGTTCTAAGCCGGATTTTATTCTTGCGTCTTCCGATCGTCGATGTTATCGCCTTCGGTTGGCTGCATCTCCTCTTTGAAGTCGGTAATGCCGGCTTCAATGAGTATATTGTACCAGCTGATGAGTTTCTTGATGTCGCTCACGTGCACACGGTCGCGATCCCACTCAGGAAGAACGCTGGTGAAGTAGTCCTGCAATTCCTTGCTCGATGCCTTCTTGGGGTCGACCTTGGCCTTGGCGCCTTTCTCAAGTGCCTTGATGTTCTCCAGCACGTCCATCAGGGGGATGTCGTCGGTCTCGGTGAACATGGCGATGTCTGCCAGCGACGTGATACGGTCTGTGGCGAAGGCGGGCATGCGACGGTGGGTGGCATCGAGGGTCTCGACGATGAGGTTGTTCTTGCCACGCGAAACGAGTTTGTAAAGTCCGGGTTTGCCGGAGATAGCTAAAATGGTTTGTTGCATAGTTCTTTTATTGATGATTTGTTATTTCTTGAATGATTGTATCCAGTTGTTGCTGTAGGTCTGACACGCCGTCGTTGACGATCTCATAGTCTGCGCGCTGCCTGACCTCATCCTGCGGCAGCTGGCGGCTCATCCATTCGAGCACCTTTTCACGAGAGATCTCGTCACGAGCCATGACGCGCTGGATGCGCAGCTCCTCTGGGGCGGTGACGACGATGACGCGGTCGACGAGGCGGTAGATGCCTGACTCGTAGATGATGGCGCTCTCCATCCACTCCATGCCACTCTGTATGAAGTCGCGGAAGACGGCAGGATGCACGATGCGGTCGATGTTGTGGGTGTGGTCTTCTGAGGCGAGGAGATATTCTGCCACAGCACTCTTGTTGAGGCTGCCGTCAGCCAGATAGGTATGGGGCCCGATCAGGGCCGTCAGCCGGCGGCGGATGAAGGGCGAGGTGCGGATCAGTCGTTTGGCCGCGCTGTCACAGTCGTAGACCGTATAGCCCCGCTGTTCCAGCAGCCGGCAGACATAACTCTTGCCGCTCCCGATACCACCCGTGATTCCGATCTTCATTCTTGCTCCTGTGTCTCGATGAGGTAGTCGACCATGGTGGTTTCCAGCTTCGCCCGCGAGATGCCGTTGGGTACCTTTTTCAGATAGACGCGACATTTCTCTGAAGGATTGCGAAGAATCTCATCGTAGTCGACGATGACGGTGAAGTCCTCAGGCTTCAGATTACGATACACGCTGACGCCAGCCACGAAGCTGACGGCGGTCTTGGCCGGGAATGTGCGCAGCTCCTTGCCCTCAGGCATGTTGATGCCGACGATGGGGATGCCGGTGATGCGCTCTTCTGTCAGCACGTCGGTGTAGAACCTGATGCGCACATGGTCGGGTACCGTCTTCACGCCCCTGAGCTTTGCCAGGTTACAGTCCACGGTCAGCGTGTCGCGGAAGTTGGCGTAGTTGAGCTGTTCGGTATAGACCATGCTGATGCTGTCGAGCTTCTCCTCAGAAGCATAGATGGTGACGCTGTCAGGCTCATACGATACCCGCGAGATGAAATAGAGCTCTTCTGGTATCACGCGCCCGCTCCATCGGATGGGCACATGCTTCTTGGAGCCGTAGCTGTAGTAGAACTCCATCTTCTCGGGTTTGATGCTGGTGATCTTCGAACTGCTGACCAGGTTCTGATAGATGCGCTTCTGTATCTCCGAGGCAGGAATCTGTCCCGTGCCGTTGTTGTGCGTATAGTTGCGGAAAGGCAGCTCGATACGTTTGAGCGCATCGCCCCATTTATACCCAACCAGTATGATGCCCTTATCGCGTATGGTGACTTTGACGGTATCCACCTCGTCGGAGGTGAGTACGGCATTCTTGGGCACGCCAATGACAGAGACGGGGACGGAGAATTCGCGTTCGTAAGTCTCGTTGAGTGTCAGCGACAGCCAGAAGATGCCCGACAAAGCCAGGAAGAACAGAAACAACAGGATTTCCTTGCTCGTTTTAGTGAACAGGAAATTCCAGACGGCTCGCCATACGGTTCGGATGGTCATACTGGATGAGGACTATTTCTGCTGCGGTGTGCTGGTGGTGTCTTTGAAGACGGAGCCCTTGTCGACGGTGATGACCACGTCGCGTGCAATCTTCACGTCGACGGTGTTCTTGGCCAGGTCGATGCTCTTCACGGTGCCGTAGATGCCACCGCCGGTGATGACCTGCGTGCCCTCGGTCAGTTCGTTCTGGAACTTCTGGATCTCCTTCTGTTTCTTCTGCTGGGGCTTGATCATGAAGAAATACATGATGGCAAAGATGGCGACCATCATGATGATCATGCTCATGCCACCTCCTTGTGCTGACTGTGCAGCAATGATGATGTTTGTCATTTCTATACCTAATTATATTATATGTGATTCGTTATTTCTCGTCATCATCATTCTTGACGATGCGTTTGCGATGCTTCATCTTCACGGGTGCGAGACCTACGACGGGACCCTCCTTCTGGGCGGGAGTATCCTTGCTCTTGACGGGGTCCATGTGCTTCATCAGGCGGTTGCTCTTGATGAGGTTGCGGGCGATGGCGTCGAGCATGCCGTTGATGTAGCCGCCGCTCTTCGACGTGGAGTAGAGCTTGGCAATGTCCACATACTCGTTGATGGTCACGCTCACGGGGATGTTGGGGAAGGTCATCAGCTCTGCGATGGCAATCTGCATGATGACGATATCCATATACGCCAGACGGGAGAGGTCCCAGTTGCGCGACACTTCGTTCATGTAGTGCTGATACTCCACCTCGTTGAGGATGGCCGAGCGGAAGAGCTTGCGCGCAAACTCCTTCTCCTCGTCGCTGTCCCATTCCGGCAGCAGCTCTTCCTTGGAGCCGTTCTGCTCCTTGAAGCGCTTGATGGTCTTCAGCACGAAGGTGTCTACGATCTCCTTGTCGTCGTTCCAATACAGGCTTTGGTCTTCAAGGATGTTGTCGAGGTCGGGGTTCTCCTGGATGAAGTTCTTGTAGAGCTTCCTCCACAACTCACGGTCGGCATCGTAGGTGTCTTCGCCAGATGCCATATATTCCTTGTAGATCTCACTGGCCTCGATGGTCTCGAAGAGCGTTCCGGGGACAGGGGTGTCGGCCCAGTCGGTCTTCTGGTTGCCGATGAAGTCGTTCAGCGCCTTGTTCTCCTGCAGTTGGATGGCAAAGCGGTTGTAGGCAAACTTCTGCGAGGGCTCTTCCGTGCCTTCGCGCTTGGCTCTGCCCTGAGTCACTTCGAGTCTGCGCTGTGCCTCTTTGGTCACTGCGACAATCAGCGACAACAGGTGATTGTAAAGGTCATACGCTTTGGACAGACTGAAAAAAAGTTCCTTTTCAGCCGTGTCAATGTTCTTGTTACCGTTTAAATAGTAGGCATAGGTTAACTGAACAATTTTGTTTCTGATAATCTCTCTGTTAATCATCTCACTTGATGTTTATTTGTTGTTTCTTGATGCAAAGGTAGGGAAAATTCCTTGTATATGCAAGAAAATAAGAGAAA
>JAEEGJ010019690.1_pt1 | contig 14816 bp, 11 predicted proteins | sample 8958761 | NCBI WGS metagenome assembly JAEEGJ01 (sample SAMN16246546, study PRJNA631951) | gut metagenome | biome: gut microbiome; feature: rumen; material: RS-attached | host: Bos | place: Iran: Karaj | collected 2018-10 | reverse complement strand
GTGGGAACGGGCGGCACCATCTCGGGAGCAGGAAAATACCTGAAGGAGCAGAACCCCAACGTGAAGGTGATTGCCGTAGAGCCGAAGTCATCGCCCGTGCTGAACGGCGGAAAGAGCGGTCCACATAAGATTCAGGGCATCGGTGCCGGTTTCGTGCCCAACACCTACGATGCAGCCGTCATCGACGAGGTGTTCGACGTGGAGAACGACGATGCTATCCGCACAGGCCGTGAGGTTGCCCAGCAGGAAGGACTGCTGGTAGGCATCTCAGCCGGAGCCGCACTCTTTGCAGCTGCCGAGATTGCCAAGCGCGAGGAAAACAAGGGAAAGAAGATTGTGGCACTGCTGCCCGACACAGGTGAGCGCTACCTCTCCACCGTGCTCTACGCATTCGAAGACTATCCTCTGTAATGGGTAATAGGTGATAGGTGTTGGGTGTTAGGTGATGGGTATTGGTGGATACTATTGGCCATTAACTATCCACTAACACTCAACACCTAACACCCAACACCTAAATCACCGGGACTCTTTGATTCATTTTTATGAATAAGAATTGGTGGTATCGGCTGCGCCATCTTCTGCGGCTACGGTCTCGCCTGTTATTTGTTTTACTCATATTCTTTCGAAAACCACAACCGATAAATCGGGTCCAAGAACACCAAACGACCACCTTGCAGTTCCACAATATCCTTGTTCTGCAATATCTTCTTATTCTTGTTGATGGTGTTGGGATTGCCCAGATGGTATTTCGCCCTCGCTTCTGACGATGACAACTGCTGCAAGCCATCCCTGATGGCTCGTAACATTTCTATCTGACTGGCAGCAAGGGTTTCCGTATCACTCTGGAACATAGGAGAATTGGTATTAATCATTTGGCGCAGTCCATAGCTAAAGGATTGTTCTGTCACTTCCATTGTGGTAGCATTCCAAACAAAATAACAACACTGTTGTAAATACCAGGAGTGGCATTCTGTCGTATCACAAATCCTGCTGGCAAATTCATCAGAGATATGTTTCCCCGACTTCTCAAACGTGTCCACAATAAAAGGCATCCATTCTTCCTTTGGAATTTTGTTCAGGAATAGAAGCTGCCCAAAACGATAAAATGGCGAATTGGAATTATTAAAGATGTCAAGCATCATGTGACGCTTACTGCCATAAAGACAATAGGATACCCGTTCCTGCTGCTGCCATGCAGACCGCATCTTGCCCTCCATATTCTTGTATTCAGGCAGATTGGCCAACTGTTGGAATTCATCAATGCAGACAATAATCTTAATCTTTTTGGTCTGTGCTAATGTCTCCGGAAGTCGAAGGATGTCCATCTTGTCCTGCTCCTGCGGCACGAACTTCACATCGAAAGCCATAAAATTGGTTACGTCATCCTTAATAACTACCTGCGGCACTACACCTGTCAGGAACTTCTTGGCATCCTGTATGCGTTTCTCCAACTTGTTCGATGCGCAAGCTATCACTTGACTGGCAAACGTCCTGTAAAACTCGGCTTCGGAACCGATGCTAAACGCATCGATATAGCAAACTCTCACTTCCTTGTCTTCCTCCTGTAATTCTTCCATGGCCACCTTGACAAGAGAGGACTTTCCCCATCTACGTGGAGAAACCAGCATGACATTGATATGTGAAGACAGGAAGTTCTTCAACTGCGCCCGATCTTCCACTCGGTCAATGAAATTCTCCTTCGTTGCTAATGTCCCGTATTGAAATGGAGCATTCATATTCTTTCAGGTTTTTAAGTACCTTCGTGCTATTTTACAGCGCAAATATACGATAAGTTACCCAAAGGTAATTTACCAAAGAGTAACTTTTATTGTTCTTTAACGAATTAGGACTTGTCAGACTACACAAAATCGGGGGGGGGCAGGTCATAGATCACGGGGTTCCTTGATTCATTTTCTCCGTTAAATATTTGGCAAAGAGATGCCTTTTGTATATCTTTGCCTCCGATAACCAATTTAATGGGAAAAAGAACACATTATTAATCCCATTGAAGAGTATCTATACAGATTAACTAATAAAATCGGACTACTTGAACTACTCTGCGATGTAAATTATTGAAAATCAGTGAAAACACGGTAGGTCGATGGTTGATTATTGTACTACTTTGGCACTACTGACGACCTACTGCATTTTTTCGATGAAACCATTTTACCTATAGCCGTAAGGTCTTTTGCCTATAGCCGTAAGGTCTTTCGGCTGTAGGCGCACGGTGCAAAGAGTCATCGGAAGTACCTGATTCATAGGGATTTTACCCCGCATTCATAGATAGGAAACCCCGCGAATGCTTATTGCGACTATAGGAATGAAACATTTCTGAAGGATATTCTCTCCGGCATTGAGTAGGGGCAGAGTAGTATCAAAGTAGTGCAATAATAAACCATCGACCTACCGTGTTTTCTCTGAATATCAGCAGGTTATGGCACAGAGTAGTGCGAGTAGTGCGATTTTTGTAGCGAAACCTGTATAAGTAAATTTATATTTGTAGTTGATAAGAAGCTCAATTCTCAGAGAAAAGCACCTGAATGACCGTCTGGCCTACGCCCTGCAGCGTGTTGAGGTCGATGTGCTGCATGTCATCGTTGACGGTGTGCCACGTGGGACCGAAACCACTCTGCTCGCATTCGGGATAGAAAGGAATGATGTCGATGCAAGGAACGTGGGCCACGGTGTTCACCGAGACATGGTCGTCGGTGATGTGCTCACCGTCGCTGTCGGGGAACATACTGCCATAACCGACCACGCGGGCGGCGGCCCACACCTTTTCTACAACCTGCGAGGCATACTGCTTAGAAAAACGCTCCTTATAGAAACGGGCTCCCTGACCGCCCACCATGTCGAGCAGAATGCCGAAACGATAACGGGCAACACCTTGAGCTGAATTGGAAAGCGCAGCGGCATATTGCTGCGACCAGTACTGAGCGCCCAACGCCCAGGGATCGCCCTGCACCTGCGTGGTGGTGTCCCACTGAGGCGTGCCCCAGTCTTCGGCATCGAAGCAGATGAAATCTACACCCAGTTTGAGCGAATCGGCCTGCTGCAACAGTCGGGCAATCTCAAGCATGACGGCCACACCCGAGGCACCGTCGTTGGCAGCCATCACGGGTTTGCGCCAGTTGGTGGAATCGGGGTCGTTATCGGCCCAAGGACGGCTGTCCCAATGGGCACAGAGCAGTATCTTCTCGCCTGCTACAGTTGAATCGGAGGCGGCAGGACGATACGAGGCAATGATGTTGGTGGCCCGGAGCGAAGTGCCGTCGTAGCCGGTCAGCGTGGCTTCCTGGAGCGTGGTCTGGCAGCCATATTGCTGGAATTTCTTCACTATCCACTGGGCACAACGGTCGTGCGCCTCGCTGTTCATAGTGCGCGGCCCGAATTCGCACTGTGCCTCGCAGAAGGCTAAGGCAGAATCGGCCACAAAGGCCGGTCCCACGGGGGTTAGCGACGAAATGTCGTTAGTGGCCTGCTTGCTCTTACAGGCTGCGAAAAGCAGCAATGCCATACAAAGACAAAACAATATTTTATAGGATTCTTTCATTCTCACTTATCACTTATCGTTTATCACTTCTCACTCCTCACTTACTAAGCTGCACCTGACTCATGACGCGCAGCCAGTTGCCGCCCCAGATTTTCTGGATATCGCGCTCGCTGTAGTGGCGGCGGAGCAGCTGGAGGGTGAACTGTATGGCCTCGGAAGCATCGGCATAGCCGCGCACGCCACCGTCGCCGTCGAAATCGGTGCCTATTCCCACATGGTCGATGCCCATCACGTCGATGGCATGCTCCAGATGGCTGACGGCATCGAGGATGGTGGCTTCGCCCTCGGTGCGGAGGAATCCGGCATAGAGCGTGGTATGGGCCACGCCGCCAGCCTGGGCCAAGGCCCGCAACTGGTCGTCGGTGAGGTTTCGCGGATGGTCGCACAATGCCCGGCAGTTGCTGTGGCTGCACACGATGGGCGTTGTGGAAATCTGCAGCGCATCGTAGAAACTCTTCTCGCCGGCATGGGAAACGTCGACCATGATGCCGCAGCGGTTCATCTCGTTGATGACCTTCTCGCCGAACTGGCTAACGCCGTTGTGGGTGTTGCATCCACGGGCAGAGTCGCACACATCGTTGTCGCCGTTATGGCAAAGGGTGATATATACTATGCCGCGCTGGGCAAAGTGCTTCACGTTCTGAATATCATGCCCCAGGGCCAGTGCGTTCTCGATGCCGAGCATGATGCTGCGGCGGCCCTTGCGCTGGTCTTCGTAGAGGTCCTGTGGTGTGCGCGCAATGCTGAGATTGCGGCTGTTGCTCTTCACAATGTCTTCTATCTTGTCGAAGATGGCGTTGGCATAGGCAAAGGGAGTGACCGACTCGGTCTCCTTCATCCACGAGGTGTCCACCTTCTGACTGAAAGTCTCGCCAATCTTGGGCTGCGGCAGATAGGCCACCATGGTGACGGCCTGCTGGCGCCCTTCCTGCATCTTGTGCATATCGACCAGGATGCGGGGGTCGCGCTGCTCGAAATGGATGCCCTGATGGAAGAACATCGGCGTGTCGCAATGGGTGTCGAGCGTGATGATACGACTGTGCAGGTCTTTTGCCATGTGGAACTCGTTGGCCTTGCGCACCACCCATTTAAAGACGGGCAGTCCGCTGTCGAGCCATTCGGGATGCCACTGCACACCCAGGATGCTTTTCTGTTCGGTGCTCTCGATGGCCTCGATGGTGCCGTCGGGGGCAGTTGCCGTCACCCAGAACCGCTTGCCCGGAGCACTGACGGCCTGGTGATGGAATGAGTTCACAAAGATATTCTGAGTGCCGTAGAGACGGTATATCTCGCTGTTCTTATGGAGCGTAACGCTGTGGGTAAGCTCCCCGCGGTCGGCATCCTGCGAATGCTTGATGGTGGATGAGGGGATGTCCTGTGCCACATGTCCGTCGAGGGCAATGGCCAGCGTCTGGATGCCGCGGCAGATGCCCAGCATGGGAATCTGGCGGTTGTAGGCCAGCCGGGTGATGAGCAGTTCGGGCAGGTCGCGCTTATTGTTGATATGCCCGAGTTTGGGCGAAGGTTCCTCGCCGCACCAGAGGGGGTTGATGTCAGCTCCTCCCGTGAGGATGAGCGCATCGAGGCGGTCGAGGGTATTCACCAGCACGTGGCGGTCGTTCACGGGCGGAATGATGACGGGAATGCCGCCAGCCTCCACCACCTTATTATAATAGGCATAGCGCAGCGTGGCATCCATCCCTTCGTAGTTGGCCGTGATACCGATGAGCGGTCGCGGTTCTCCTTCGGGATTTTGCTGATAGATGCCGTCGAGATGTTCTTGCAGATTAAACACTTTGGCGTAAGTTTTATGATAACGGGATCACATGGATGCTCAGTCGGTGGAAATGGGAATTCCTCGCTTGATGCTCTGTTCGAGTGAGATAAGCGTCTCGGTGGCCACCACACCCGGGATGTCCTGCAACTGGTTATTGAGCAGGTCCATCAGCTGTTCGTTGTCGCGGGCAAAGAGTTTCACCAGCATGGTGTAGGGACCCGTGGTGAAATGGCACTCCACGATTTCGGGGATATGCACCAGGCGTTCCACCACCTGCTTGTACATGGAGCCGCGCTCGAGCGTGATACCCACATAGGTGCAGGTGCTGTAGCCCAGCGACTTGGGGTTCACCTCAAATCCAGAACCGGTGATTACTCCGTCTTCTACCAGATGCTGAACACGCTGATGAATGGCTGCGCGCGAGACTCCGCACTCGGCAGCTACGTCTTTGAAAGGAATTCGGGCATTTTTAGATAAGATATTCAGTATCTTTCTGTCCAGATTGTCTATCTTTTCCATCGTTTAAGGATAATACTATTTTTGTTTAAATTAGATTTTGTGACAAAAATAGTAACTTTTCCCGAAATACGCAACAATTTGACACAAAAAGTTGCATATTTCGGGAATTTCTGCTAAAAACAGCTTTATTTTTTCTTCTTTACCACTTTCTTTGCGGGGGCAGCCGTCTTGGGAGCAGCGGGTGCTGCTTCTTTCTTCGGCGTCACGATGTCAAGCAGTTCAACGGTAAAGACAAGTGTTTCGTAGGGCTTGATGTCGTTGCCGGCACCACGCTCGCCATAAGCAAGGTCGTAGGGGATATAGAGTTCCCACTTACTTCCAACGGGCATCATGGTGAGTGCCTCGGTCCAGCCTTTAATCACCTGGTTGGCCTTGAAGGTATTAGGTTCGCCGCGCTTGTAGCTGCTATCGAACACCGTACCGTCGATGAGCCGGCCTTCGTAGTTTACCTTCACGTCATCGGTGGCTGTAGGAACGGCACCCGTACCTTGGGTAATGACCTTATACTGGAGTCCGGAGGCGGTGGTCTTCACACCTTCTTTCGTGGCATTGGCAGCCAGGAAGTCGGCTCCCACTTTCTTCATGGCCTCGGTCTTGGCTTTCACCGCGGCCTCACGGGCCTCGTAGAAATACTTCTCGGCCTGCTGCTGCTGGAAGTGAGTAGTATCATTCTTCAGTGCAGCCAAGAATCCTTCGTTGAAGACCTCGGCATTGATGGAATCATTCGAGGCCTCAAAATCCTTGACGGCACCGGGAAGCATACGGTCGCACACCATCTGCGCAATCTGCTGACCAGCCTGACGGGCCTTGGCCTTGGGGTCGTCTTTCGATTGCATGAAAAGTTTGAAGCCCTCGATGAAATCGTCCATATAGGCCTCGTTGAAATTGAACTGCTGCTTCAGGAAAGGCATCAGTCCGTTGGTCATCGACATACCGGCGGCATAGCTCAGCGAGTCGCTGGCCGACACCAGATTGACGGGAGCGGGAGCCTCAACCACAGCCTCCACCTTTTTCTTCTTGTCCTTCTTAGCGGCTCCTGCCGTTAAGAAAGAGGCACTCACCACGAGGGCGAGTGCCAGTATTACATATCTTTTCATGCGAAGATTACTTCTCGATACCTAAGAGTTCGATTTTGAAGATCAGTGCAGAGAAAGGCTTGATCTGACCCTGCTCGCGCTCGGCGTAAGCCTGATCCTGAGGAATAACAACTTCCCAAACAGAACCGACAGGCATGTGGGTGAGAGCCTCGCTCCAGCCGGGAATCACCTGATTGGCACGCAGCTGGATGGGCTTGCCGTTCTTGTAGCTGCTGTCGAACACGTTGCCGTCGATGGTCTTACCCTCGTACTGCACCTTCACCATGCTGGTATCGGTGGGGATTTCGCCGGAACCTTCCTTGATGACCTTATAGAGCACACCGTTCTTCAGTTCCTTCACGTCCTTCTCCTTCTTGTAGTTAGCCAGATACTTCTCGCCGGCCACCTTATTGTCGCCATAGAGCTTCTCCATGTTCTTAGCCTTGATCTGCTGCATCTTGGTCTGAGCAGTCTGCTGAGCCTCCTCCATAGTCATGAGACCCTTGGCACCAGTGGTACCAGAGATGAAACCGGCCAGGAAGTTCTTCAGAGAAATGGTCTGGGTAGAGTCACCGCCGAATACCTCGCGGTTGATGCCCTTCACCATCTGGTTGCCAATCTGCTGACCAATCTGGATACCAGCATAGTAAGCTGACTGCTTCTTGTCGTCGCCGGCATTTGCGCCTTCGTTAAGACCCTTGATGAAGTCGTCCATGTAAGCGGTATCTACGCCTAAGCGCTCAACCAGATAATCCTTCAGACCCATTGTCTGAGCCATACCGATAGCATAGCTCATGGTGTCTACGTCGTTGTTAAGATTGGCTTTCGGAGTGCCATTGCCGCAAGCGGTGAACGAAGCGGCTGCAATAGCCATAGCGGCTACAAATGTTAACTTTTTCATTTCAATTAATTTATAATTCTGATTTGATTTTATCTGAAACTGTGGCGATATTACATCACCTTGATGAGCTCAACATCGAAAATGAGTGCTGCATAGGGAGGGATGCTGTTGCCGGCACCACTGGGACCGTAGCCCAGCAGATAGGGAATGAAGAAGCGCGTCTTGCCGCCTTCCTTCATCAGCTGCAAACCCTCGGTCCAGCCGGCAATCACCTGCTGCAAACCGAACACGGCGGGCTCGCCGCGCTGCACGCTGCTGTCGAACACAGTGCCGTCGATGAGGAATCCCTCGTAGTGGCACTTCACGCTGTCGGTGGCCTTCGGCGCACGGCCTGTACCTTCCTTCAGCACCATATACTGCAAACCACTCTTGGTGGTTATCACGCCTTCTTTCTTGGCATTCTCGGCAAGATACTTCTCGCCTTCCTCCTTGGCTGCACGGCCTTTCTCCTCGCGCTCCCTGTTCATCTCGGTCTCTTTCTTCTGGAAATAGTCCTGAACAATCTTCTGGGCCTCACGATGGTCCACCTTCAGCTCATTGCCTTCCAGCACATCCTTGATGGCTTCGGCAAAGTCTTTTATGCTCAGGCCCTCGATGTTCATCTGCGCCAATTGCTGACCGATGCCCAGTCCTAAGCCGTAACTGAGTTTGTCCATTTTCTTCGAAAAACTAAATTAAACATGTATCATTTTGCAAAATCGCGGCAAAGTTACTGCAAATCAATGAAAAAACCAAAACTTGCACTCTTTTTTTTCAATAAGGAGCGTTAAGTAATTTAAAGAAGTGTGTTTTCGACAAAGTTAGGGGTTAAAAATTTGGTTTTGTCCTCACTTATTCGTAATTTTATAGAAATCACTTTCGCTCGACAAAAAAAATAAAACACGTTTTATTTGGTTTTGTCCTCACTTATTCGTAATTTTGTGCATTAAAATGAAAGTCCTATGAAAAAAATCGTTGTTTTAACCGGTGCAGGCATGTCCGTGGAAAGCGGACTGAGCACCTTCCGTGATGCCGACGGACTGTGGGAGAACTATCCCGTAAGCCGTGTTGCCACCCATGAGGGCTGGCTGGCCGACCCTGAGTACGTGAACGCCTTCTATAACATGCTGCGCACGAAATACACCGACGTGAAACCCAATCAGGGGCATCTGCTGGTGGCAAAGCTGGAAGAGCAGTACGACGTAACGGTGGTCACGCAGAATGTGGACAACCTGCACGAGGTGGCCGGCTCTTCGAAGGTGATTCACCTGCACGGCGAACTGATGAAAGGCTGTTCGAGCCGCGATGTCGACAATCCCCGCTATCATGTGCAGCTGGGAGGCGACAAGCTGACCATCGAACCGGGCGAGAAGGCCGGCGACGGTTCATTGCTGCGCCCGTTCATCGTGTTCTTCGGCGAGGCCGTGCCCAACATCTCGGTAGCCGCCGATGCCGTTTCCAATGCCGACATCCTCATCGTGATAGGCACTTCGCTGGTGGTCTATCCCGCTGCCGGCTTGCTCCACTATGCCCGTCCGGGTGTTCCCGTCTACCTCATCGACCCGAATCCCTCGGTCGGTGCTTCTTTCGGCAACGTCACCCATATCCAGAAGGGTGGTTCTGAGGGCATGAAAGAACTGACCGCCCTGCTGATGAAATAACCATGATGCGGACCATGGAATTCAATCGTAAGAACCTCTGGAAAGAGGTGCGCGACTACCTGCTCATCACCATTGCGATGCTCTCCTACTGCATCGGATGGACGGTGTTCCTGTTGCCCAACAACATCACCACGGGCGGCGTGCCGGGTATTGCCTCTATCGTGTTCTGGGGCACAGGACTTCCCGTGCAGGTGACCTATTTCGGCATCAACGCCATACTGATGGTGATGGCGCTGCGCGAACTGGGAATGAAATTCTGCATCAAGACCATCTACGGCATCGTGGTGCTCACCTTTGCCCTCGACATAGCACAGCGGATGGCCGGCGACACCCATCTGCTGAGCGACCAGCCGTTCATGGCCGCCGTGATAGGCGCGGCCTTCTGCGGCTGTGGCGTCGGACTCGGACTCTCCAGCAACGGCTCCACAGGTGGCACCGACATCGTGGCGGCCATCATCAACAAATACCGCGACATCTCGCTGGGCCGCGTCATCCTTATCTGCGATATCATCATCATCTCGTGCAGCTATTTTGTGCTTCACGACTGGGAGCGCGTCATCTACGGCTATGTGGTGCTCATCATCACCAGTTTCTGCATCGACCAGGTGGTGAACTCCATGCGCCGCTCGGTGCAGTTCTTCATCATCTCCGAAAAGCACGAAGAGATTGGCCACCGCATCAACAGCGTTCCACACCGCGGTTGCACGGTCATCGATGCCCACGGTTTCTATAGCGGCAGAGAGGTGAAGATGCTCTTCGTGCTGGCCAAGAAGCGCGAGTCGGACGTTATCTTCCGCCTTATCAACGAGATAGACCCCACGGCCTTTGTGTCGCAGAGCGCCGTCATCGGCGTCTATGGAGAAGGCTTCGACCGCTTCAAGGTGCGCAGCAAATCACATAAATCCTAGGAACACCTAGGCAATCCTAGGAAAACCTAGAATAACTAATAAAAAAATAGAATCATGCAAAACGAAAAAGAGCAGGTACAGTTGCCCGAAAATGCGTTCCGGGAACTGAAAGACGGTGAAGATTACCAGCCGGTGATGTCACCGCAGAAAGAGTATCCCGAAGTCAACGCGTGGAGCGTCACCTGGGGAATACTGATGGCCGTGCTGTTCTCGGCGGCCGCAGCCTATCTCGGACTGAAGGTGGGCCAGGTGTTCGAGGCAGCCATCCCTATAGCCATCATCGCCGTAGGCGTCAGTGCCGCCGCCAAGCGTTCTAAGTCGCTGGGCGAGAATGTCATCATCCAGAGCATCGGAGCCTGTTCGGGCAGCGTGGTGGCCGGCGCCATCTTCACGCTTCCTGCCATCTACATCCTGCAGGCCAAGTATCCCGACATGTCGGCCTCGTTCATCAACATCTTCATGGCCTCCCTGCTGGGCGGCATCCTGGGCATCCTGTTCCTCATCCCCTTCCGCAAGTATTTCGTGAAGGACATGCACGGCAAATACCCGTTCCCCGAGGCCACGGCCACCACACAGGTGCTGATTTCGGGCGAAAAAGGAGGTTCGCAGGCCAAGCCGTTGCTCATTGCGGGCATCGTGGGCGGACTCTACGACTTCATCGTGGCCACCTTCGGCTGGTGGAACGAGAACTTCACCACGCGCGTCGTGGGCTGGGGCCAGCAACTGGCCGACAATGCCAAACTGGTGTTCAAGGTGAACACCGGCGCCGCCGTGCTGGGCTTGGGCTATATCGTAGGACTGAAATATGCGTTCATCATCTGCCTCGGTTCGCTGGCCGTCTGGTGGATTATCGTACCAGGACTGGCCCTGCTCTTCCCCACCGACATCCTTAACCAGTGGGATCCCTCTATCACGACGGCCGTGGGCGACATGAGTCCTGAACAGATATTCAAGGCATACGGCAAATCGATAGGTATCGGCGGCATTGCCATGGCCGGCGTCATCGGCATCATCAAGTCGTGGGGCATCATCAAGAGTGCCGTCTCACTGGCCGGAAAGGAAATGAAGGGCGGCTCATCGGCATCGAAAGACCAGATACGCACGCAGCGCGACATTGCCTTCCGCATCATTGCCATCGGCTCTATCGCAACCATCATCATCACCTTCCTCTTCTTCTGGTTCGGCGTAATGGACAACCTGCTCTTTGCCGTGGTGGGCATTCTGCTGGTCACTGTCATTGCCTTCCTCTTCACCACCGTGGCGGCCAACGCCATCGCCATCGTGGGTTCCAATCCCGTCAGCGGAATGACGCTTATGACGCTCATCCTGGCATCCGTGGTGATGGTAGCTGTAGGACTGAAAGGCCCCGGCGGCATGCTGGCAGCCCTCATCATGGGCGGCGTGGTTTGCACGGCGCTCTCAGTGGCCGGCTCGTTCATCACCGACCTGAAAATCGGTTACTGGCTGGGCACCACGCCCAAGAAACAGGAACAGTGGAAATTCCTCGGCGTGCTGGTTTCGGCAGCCACCGTGGGCGGCGTGATGATTCTGCTCAACAAGACCTACGACTTTGCCTCAGGCGAGCTGGCTGCACCGCAGGCCAACGCTATGGCGGCCGTCATCGAACCGCTGATGAGCGGCGTGGGCGCCCCCTGGCTGCTCTATGGCATCGGCGCACTGATTGCCATCATACTCAACTGGTTCAAGGTGCCCGCCCTGGCCTTTGCCCTCGGTATGTTCATCCCGCTCGAACTGAACATCCCGCTCCTGGTAGGCGGAGCCGTCAACTGGTTCGTAACAACCCGCTCAAACGATAAGAAGGTGAACGAGGAACGTGGCGAGAAGGGCACACTCATCGCCTCGGGCTTCATTGCCGGTGGTGCATTGATGGGTGTCGTCTCTGCCCTGCTCCGCTTCATCGGTTTCAATCCCATCAACGAGACATGGCTGGCCAACCCGCTGAGCGAAGCACTCTCGCTGGCTGCCTACCTGCTGCTCATCACCTATTTTATTATTGCAACACGCCCCTCGAAACAATAAAAGGGTTATAAAAACAACGAATTTATCGAATTTAACGAATTGCCGAGCATCATAATTAGCATAATTCGATAAATTCGTTGTTTTATAATAATTATGTTCATCTACAATAAATTAAGGTGCACAGAAGGAGTCCGCTTCTGTGCACCTTATTCTATTATCTTCCCCCTCGGGGGATAAGAGGGGGGTTAAATATACTTCTGCCGCTGTCCCATGCGGGCCTCAACCACGTTCACCACATAGTCGCCGAGCTTTTCGCACTCGTTGATGAGGTCCATATAGATGGTGCCCACACCGTAGGAGTATTCGTGGTTGTTGATGTCCACGATGTTCTGGGCCTTCAGCTGGTTGCGGTAGTTGTTGATTTCGTTCTCCAGATTGAACGTATGGTTCACGTCGTAAGCCTCCTTGCGGCCGCTCATCAGGCGGTTCATCTGCGTCAGGCTCTGCTCGGTGAGTTCCATCATCTGGTTGATATGGCTGTACTGCTTCTCGTTGAAGTGATCCTGCTTGCCGTTGTACTTACGGCTGATGGTGCGTGCCATGTTGTAGTTGGCGTCGCCGATACTCTCCAGTTCTGAGATTTCGCGCAGCATGGCACGTATCTTGGCCTTCGTCTCGTCAGAAAGATGGGCATCGCTGACCTGGTCGAGATACTTGGCAATCTCCAGTTCCATATTGTCGGAAATGCCCTCGTACTTCTCGATGCGGGTGAAGAGCTTGTTGAAGTCGCCGTCTTTGTTGTCCTTCTTATTGGTAGAGCTCGACAGGGTGAGCAGTTCGCGCACCATCTCGAACATACGCTGCATACGGTTCGAGAAGGCCTGAATCTCCTTCTGGGCCTCGAGCACCGAGAGCTCGGGAGTCTTCATGAGGCCAGCCGTAATGAAATGCAGGCGGAAGTCTTCTTCCTCGTCCACTTTCTTAGACTTGATAACCCAGCATACGAAGCGCTCAATCTGCGGGATGAACCATATCAGGATGAAGGTGTTGACCACGTTGAAACACGTGTGGAAGGCTGCCAGCACAAAGCTCAGCTTGGCGGCGTTGGCCAGGAAAGCCTCGTGGCCTACTTCCGACTTCACCATCGCGGTGTCGTAGCCCACCAGTCCGCAAACCATGTCGACAAACGGACGGAAGATGAACAAAATCCAGACTACGCCGAACACGTTGAAGAACATGTGGGCCAGAGCGGCACGGCGTGCCTGTGTGTTGGCCGAAAGGGCGGCCAGGTTAGAGGTTACCGTGGTACCGATGTTCTCGCCCATCACCAGCGCAATACCCTGATAGATAGGCAGCACGCCGCTCGAACAGAGTATCATGGTGATGGCCATGACGGCAGCCGACGACTGCACGCAGAAGGTCATCACACCGCCGAGGAACAGGAATATCAGCGTGGTCAGGAACGAATTCGGGTCGAACGACGAGAAGAAGTTGAGCAGCGCCTCGTTGTGGCCCAAGTCCATCTGGGTACCGGTCATGCGGAGCGTGCCGAGTCCCAGAATCAGGAAAGCCAGACCGAAGAGGAAGTCGCCGATGTAGCGGTACTTCTTCAGGTAGATAAGCATGATGCCAAGGAAGAAGGCGGGATAAACCATGTCGGTGATTTCGAACGACATACCGGCCGACATAATCCACGCCGTGAGCGTGGTTCCGATGTTGGCACCCATGATGACCGAGATGGCCTGCGCCAGCGTGAGCAGTCCGGCGTTGACGAACGAGACCGTCATCACGGTGGTTGCGGTTGACGACTGTACTGAAGCCGTGACCAGCATACCGGTCAACATGCCCGTAAAACGGTTGGTGGTCATGGCGCCCAATACGTGGCGCAGCTGCGGACCAGCCATTTTCTGCAGGGCCTCGCTCATTGATTTCATACCGAACATCAACAGCGCCAGCGAGCCTAACAGCTTGAAAATTACCCAAATTGACATCTTTATAAATATTATTAAGAAATTAACAAAAGAGAATCCACCGGACAATCGCCAGAAAACTTTCCCAAGAGGAAGGTAGCCTGAAGGTTAATTGTCCGCTGCAAAGATACAAAAAATAAATTAAAAATATAGAATGAAGAATGAAGAAATTTGCAATGTAAATAAAATATGCAAAAAGTAGCCCGTAATGTTGGGCTTTTACCCGAAAAGTTGTATATTTGCCGAAAAATCAAAAGTATATGACTCAACTGACTTTTCAAGTCATTATTCATTTACCAATCCTCAAACACTATGAAGCAGACCATAAAAATCCGTTGCAAAAACAATAAAGAGACGCGGGAGTTCCCCATCGGGAGCACGCTCGGCGAGATTTATTCAGGCTTCGACCTTAACATGGAGTACGGACCCGTTTCGGCAAAGGTCAACAACAAAGTGGAAGGACTCAACTTCCGGGTGTACCACAACAAAGAC
>JAEEGJ010019688.1_pt1 | contig 14818 bp, 9 predicted proteins | sample 8958761 | NCBI WGS metagenome assembly JAEEGJ01 (sample SAMN16246546, study PRJNA631951) | gut metagenome | biome: gut microbiome; feature: rumen; material: RS-attached | host: Bos | place: Iran: Karaj | collected 2018-10 | reverse complement strand
GTGGCCACCCTGGAGGTCCGCATCAAGCTTCTCATAGAAAGGAGCATAGAAATCATAGCAAAGGCGAAGGTTCTCTCCGCCAGGAGCAGTGTATGCATACATGTCGATACCGTTGTTGTAGCAGGTACGTGCTGCATTTGAAAGCACCTGAAGGCTCAAGCTGGCATACTGCAGGCCCTTAAGGGGTTCGGTGTCATGGCGATACCTGTCGTAAATCTCTCCGGTCTGGGGAGCGACGGATCCAGCAGCTTCCCTTTCGCATGGTGTATCTCCTGCCATGAAAATCATCCCTTCTATAAGCTCATAGAAATCGCGGGGATTCTCGTCGGAATCTATGGCATACTGGACCAAAGATGCATCTTCCAGAATGTACCCGATGGTCAGGAGCCCCCACATATGGGCGGCAAGGTGATTCTGATAGTACTGCTTATTGAAGTAGTCATTGTTTTCCCAGGCATTCATGCTTGCTCTGATGGCCTTCTCTATATTACGGAACCATGCAACGATAACCGCGTCCTGCTCGGCGCTGATATACTTCGTGCCTTTCCAGCAATCGTAGGTAAAGAAGAAAGGCCATGCAACACGGGCAAGAATCATTCCGGCTCCGGTTATTGACTTGTCGTTGATCGGGTACTCCACATCCTTACATGCAACTGCCCAGTTGTAGAGAATCTCAATGGCGTGCGCAGCCCAAGCATCCTTTTTTGTTTCATCATCCGTGACTTTTGCACCTATAGTTTCATATAGTGTCAAACATGAAGGGCCCTTCACGTACTTGTAAAGGAGTTCCACATCCTCGTTTTCCTGCTTCTGGGCGGTTGTGACAGTTTCAGGGTCATAAGCACCGTTGGCACGGGCGAATACAAGGTCCATCGCTCCAACGATGGTGGGAGCGCCGGCAGCATAAGCAGCCTTGATCTTGGCAAACTGTTCATCAGTGAAGGCGATGGAAGGATGTTTGAAGGTAATCTCCAACTTTTTCCCATCCTGCTTGATTTGCACGGATGCCTTCAATTCTCCGGCAGTAATATCCACCGTCGCGGTTCTCTCCGTCTTTTCGCCGTTAGCCTGGACATCGAGCGTAACCTTTCCATTACCCTCGCCTGTATTTGCCCCTGAGAAATCAATCCATCCCTGCTCGGAGGTAGTAATCTTTGCTTCCCATTCGCCATCGCAGATGAATTCCACGACAATACCGGTCTGGCCGGCATACGGCACGGTTACAAGGTCGTCAGTAACTACTGAAAGTTTAGTAGGGCCTGTTTCCACAGGGTCCTTTTTACAGGAAACGCTTGCAATGGCAAGTGTCGCCATCAAAAGAATAAGAATTTTTTTCATAGAGATGAATTATTAGTGTTTGTGTTAATGTATTTTAATATCTCCCCGCCGACAAGTACCAACGAGGCTGTTCCGTAAACTTCATTCTTTTCGGCAGACAAGTGTTCCGGCGTATCGCCTATGGGCTGCACCCAACCCAACTTGCCGCATGGCTGAACCGCTGAAACCAACGCTTCCCATCCGGCTTGTGCGACGGGTAGGAAAATCGTTTCATCCAGCAGGCCGCTGTTAATCCCCCACCAGAGTCCATAGGAAATAAGCCCCGTGGAACTGCTCTCCGGGCTGGGATAATCTTCAGGATCCAGCAGACTGGCTCTCCAGAAACCATCTTTTCCCTGGAGCCTGATCAGTTTTGCCGCCATTTCTTTGAACATGGTTTCGTACCGTCCCATATCAGGATAATCCTGAGGCAGCAAGTCGATCACCCTTGCAAGAGCCGCCAGCACCCAACCATTTCCACGCCCCCAGAAGACTTTTTCCCCGTTAGGTTCCTTTTTGGAAAAGAAACGGCTGTCGCGGAATATAAGGCTGTCTGATGGGGAGTACAGATACTCTGTCGTGCGCCAGAACTCCCTGTTCATGAACTCGCGGTACTCATCGCAGCCTGTGATGTTTGCAATGATGGCAAATGTGGGGGCTGCCACGTAAAGCGCATCGCACCAACTCCATTTCTCGTGATTGGCAACGGTCATAAAATCAAGATCGTCAGTCTCTGGCCAATGCTTCATCAGATAGTCCATCCTCTCGATCGTGGGAGAAAGTTTCTGCCAACCTCCTGCCAACACATCAAGTTCTTCCTGAAAATCGGCGATGCGGTCTTTTAAAAAACGAGGCTTTGGATCATCGAGATAAAGACTCACATACAACATGCTGACTGCCAACCCATTGGCAGGGTTGAAACATTTCGGGGCCGGCTCATAGCGATTCTGTTTGGCTATGGCCTGGAGTTGTTCACGAAGGCCGGGCATATTGGGCCAGGTTGCAGCAGCGCCAAGAAGCACACCATCCGCCCAACCTGTGTATGGAGGGTTATACCACGCGCGGCCATCTTCCGGCATGTGTTTCAGCTGCCAGTCGAGTGAGGCATTCACGACTTCGGTTACAGCTCCCACCTCCAGTGCTCCGGAGTATTTACCGCATCCTGTTTTCTGGACACAAGAAAGCAGCAGAGCTGCCAAAGACAACATACAAAGTATTCTCTTCATCACCATCCTGGATTATTAGGTAAAAGTTTAGGATTGTTCGTAACTTCTTCAGAAGGAATGGGCCAGAGATTATTTCTGGAATCGAAAGACCTGGTGAACAATGTCAAACCCGTAATCTCATGCTCTTTGCGGCCATTCAACAGTGCTTCAGCAATCCCCCATCTTCTGATATCCGAAAAACGGTGACCCTCCCCGGCAAGTTCGTAAGCGCGCTCATTGCGGATACGTTCACGCATACCTGCCTGCCCTCCTGCAGCAAGCCATGAGGGGCCACTGTCAATACCAGGCATTCCAACGCGCGCGCGGACTTTATTGACCTCGATAACTGCTTTGGCAGTTTCATTGTTCTCGTTGTAAGCTTCTGCCAACATAAGCAGAACATCGGCAAAACGTATGATGGAGAAATTTACCGGGCTGTGCCTGCGGTTGGTAAGGGTTCCGCCTATATCTCCGCACGGTACGAATTTTCGGTAGAGATAGACTCTCCAACCACGGTCAAACTGGATGAAACCATTTGCAGCGGTGCATCCGGAAGCGATGGCATACTGCTGCCATTTCGAAGCGTCGGTGACCCATCCTTCATACCATGAGTAGGGAACTATCAAGGTCCAATTCAGGCGCGGATCCCTGCCCCTGTAGATACTGCCGAGCAGGGCCGTATCGGGAACTGCATCATAACCGTCCAGCTGATTGTTCAGTTTGGCCTCGAAAGCCGTGCGCTTGACCGCATCGTTCGTGGTGAAGCCCGGGATGAAATTATCCCAGTTGAAAGCTTTGCCGTCCTTCATCTCATACATATCAGCCAACTTGATACTCGGCATGCAGGTGGCACGTCCGGAACCATATGTTCCGCGGGTCCCATAAATCATGGGAAATTCCATCCCCAAGACCGGACCCATATTCTGGACGGTAAAAACCTCCTCATGATTTCCGGGAATGACTCCGGCAGTCTGGAAAAGTGCGTAGAAATCCGGGTAAAGGGAATATTCGTACGAGGCATTCTTGTCATAGACTATCTCTTCGAAGTCCTCTATCGCACCGCTCCATCTCTTCTGATACAGTCGAGCTTTTCCCCTCAAGGCATAGGCGGCGCCTTTCGTCGCCCTACCATGGTCACTGTCTGCCCATTTTACAGGCAATAGGGCTATTGCCTCGGTAAGGTCATCCTCGATGAATTTCCAGCATTCTTCCTGGGAAGAGCGGGGCAGGAGCATTTTCATGAACTTTTTGGTTATATCCCAGCTCTCATCATAGATGGGAACGGAACCGAACAGATCGACAAGGTGGAAATAATAGAGGGCACGCATAAAGTGGGCTTCTCCCAAAACGGGGCCCTTCACATCGTCTCCGATGGACATTTCAGCCACATTTTTCAGCACGGTATTGGCCCTGTGGACCCCGGTCCATGTATCTTTCCAGTTTGCAACAAGGAAGTCTTCCTTTGCAGTGTAAGTACCTACTTCCAAAGGGCTCCCGGGGCCATGTGCAATGTCGGAATAAGTGTCCAGCAAAGGCATATATCCAAATGCCCCCTGGTGCTTCATCTGAGCATATACCCCCATAATAGCCTGTTTTGCATCCGTCTCCGTTTTCCAGAAATTACCCTGCGCAACAGAATCATAAGGAGCCTTGTCCAGGGACATGCACCCGGGCAGAAGCATAATGATCAACGGGATTATTATAGTCTTTTTCATATCAGAACGTAAGGTTAATACCTGTGACAAACTGTTTCAGTGTAGGGTATGTGGTGCCGCCGACTTCCGGGTCTATACCATGATATCCGGTAAATGTGAGGAGGTTCTCGGCAGACACGTAGAAACGAACTTTACTCACGCCCAAAGCGGCTGTCAAAGATTCTGGAAGGGAGTATCCTATCTGGATATTTTTCAGACGGACGTAAGATTTGTTTTCGACCCAGTAATCACTCGGCTGGTTATTGATTGCATTCGTTCGGGTGAGAAGGCGCGGAGCAGTTGCATCGGTGACGCCGGGACGCCATGCATTTTCTGCAAGCCTGGTATTTATCGGGCCGCCATAATTAAGGTATCCCATATTGAAATCATCCATCCAGAGTACTTTGTAACCGGCATTACCCTGAATCATCAAAGAGAAATCAATCCGCTTCCAGTCGAATCCCGCCTGGATACCGAAAATCCAGGGAGCAATGTTGCCGTTTCCTACTGCATAGCGGTCTTTCTCGTCGATAATGCCGTCTTCGTTGAGATCCTTATACAGGAAATCTCCAAGCGCCGGCGTGCCATAAGCAGAGAACGGATTCTTTTTGGTACCGCTCACCGGATCGACTGGGGCATTCTTCTGCATCTGCTTGACCAGCAGCATGTCCTCGTCCGTCTGAAGGATGCGGTCAACCGCCAGAACATACTGGACATTGATGGGGTAACCTTCCTTTATCATATTGGATCCGCTGATCGTCGCTTCGTCACCCTTATATGTCTCCACTTTGTTCTTTACATATGCAAGATTGCCACCGAAATACCAGTTGAAGGATCCAATCCGGTCACGCCAGCGGATATCCAGATCAAAACCCCTGTTGCTTACACGTGCGGCATTTTGAGTGGGAATTGATGCGTTGCCTACAAGGAGCGGAGCGGGAAGGTCCACAAGGATATTGCGCGTATCTTTCAGATACCAGTCGAAGGATCCGGAAAGACGGGACTTCAGGAAGGCGAAATCCAGGCCGATATCAGTCACGTAAGTGGTCTCCCAGGTAATGTCCGCGTTGCTGATGGAAAGGATCGCAACTCCCTGGGCGATGCCGCTGTTCAGCACATAGTTGTCTTTGTTGAATACTGACTGATATTCGTAGTTCCCGACTGCGTTGTTACCGAGAGATCCCCACGAACCGCGCAATTTGAGTTGCGAAACCCATTTGGCTCCGGCAAGGAACGACTCCTTATCCATACGCCAACCAAGCGAGAAAGAGGGGAAAATGCCCCATCGCTTTCCGATGCGGAAACGTGAAGAACCGTCAGCGCGGACATTAGCCTCGAACAGGTATTTATCTTCCCACGCCAGGTTCAATCTGCCGAAGAAAGAACGCATCGCCCAATCGGACTTGTTTCCATTGGTTTCCATTACTCCGGTAGCAGCATTCAGCACGGATACGGAACTCGCAATAAGGGAATAGCGCTTTGCGTTGAAAGACTCGGTCACCGCTTTTTCCTGGCTCGCACCCAGGATGCCTCCTACCGAGAGTTTATCCGCAAAATCATGGTTATATCGCAGAATTACATCCGTAAGCACCCTGGTGGATGTCGTGTTACTGTTGTATGCATAATCATTTCCGTTTTTTGCATACACTATGGTATTCATCCTGAAGCTCCAGAGATCTTCAAACTCAGGGTGCGAGTTCTGCCTGCTGACGCTTTGGGTATAATTGACAGAGCCATCCAGCGTAAGGCCTTCCAGGAGCTTTGCAGATGCGTAGAAACGGGCCATTGTCGTATTGTCGTTTATGACTCCCTTCACCTGATTGAATAAGTACAGGGGGCTCTGGCACTGGGCATTCTCCTCAGGGTTCTCAATACCGCCGTAACGGCCGTCCTCATAACGGTATATAAGTCCGGGCATTCCGACAGCGCCGAAAAGGGACTTCATCTGGCTGGAACCTATATCAGCCTGTCCCACTTTGCCGCTTGCATTGATTCCGAGAGTCAGATATTTGTTCGCACGCACCTGCGCATTAATGCGAGCATTGTACCTTGTATATGCCGAATTCTCGACGATGCCCGGGTTATGCAGGTAACCCAGGGATCCAAAGATGGACATGCGGTCGGTGCCGGCGGAGAAGGACAGGTCATGTCTGTCTGCAATTCCCATCTGGAAAACCTCTTTCGTCCAATCGGTATTGGGATAAAGAGGATTTCCCTCGTTGGCCCTCCACAGCTCTATGATATCGTCGGAATACTGCTGCTTTGCGCTGGGATCGGTGTTGTGGAGCGCCTCGTTGTAGTACCCCATATAGTCTGCATAGTTATGGATGGTCTCAAGCAGATGGCTGGGGGCTTCGACCGATGCATAGCCATGGTAGCTGACTGAAATCTTTCCAGCCTGTCCGGTCTTCGTAGTTATCAATATGACTCCTCCTGCTGCCCGTGAACCGTATATGGAAGAGGATGACGCATCCTTCAATACGGAGATCGACTGCACATCCTGAGGATTTACCGATGACATATCGCCTTCAATACCGTCAATGATGACAAGGGGTGCTGAATTATTCAGGGTACCACGCCCACGGATCAGCAATGTGGCGCCGTCGGCATTGGGCCGGCCGGAATTCTGATTCACATACAGACCAGCGCTCAGGCCGGCCAGACCGGAGGAAAGGCTCGTCACCGGACGGCCGCCAAGCATTTCATCCATATTGACGGATGATACAGCCCCGGTAAGGTTGACTTTCTTCTGCACACCATACCCGACGACAACGGTTTCCTCAAGGAACTGTGACGACTCTGAGAGCACCACTGTCGCGTCATGAAGCTTTTCTTCAGGCATCTCCTGTTCTTCATAACCAAGGGCTGAAAAGACAATGACAGAGCCTTTTGTCACATTTAACGAGAACTCGCCATTCAATCCGGAACCGGTTCCCCGGTCGGTGCCTTTCTCAATCACACCGACACCGGGGATACGATTTCCATCAGAGTCAACAACAACTCCGCTGACCCTTACCAGACTGCTCTGGGCGAAACCCGGCAACATTGCGCCGAGCATCAATAATATGATAAAACGTTTCATAACACTATATATCTCTTCCATGTGTTAAAACTACAGGTCCGAACAGATGCATCTCGCAACACTTGACCCGATCGTTGGCAGCCAGGACGCTTTCATAGTCGGGGTTTCCGGGGAAACGTGCATTGGCAACCTCCCAGAAAGCGGATGTTGCTTCATCGTTGATGTTGATGTACCACTCCTCCCCGGAATAAATACTGCCGGAGCAGTTGTGGGTTGCATAATAACGGGCATAGTGGCTCCAGATCAAAGGAATTCTTTCGCCATGTTCCCCTGTCCAGCCATATAGATCCAAACCGTTATTCCTGCATATTTCTGCAATAATCACCAGCAAGCTACCCGTGAGGTTGCAGTATTGCAGTCCCCTGTCCGGTTTTGTCACATAATCCTTGTAATGACCGCCCAATTCAAAATGACGGTAACGGTCATACACTTCGCCATTACAAACCGGATGGTACTCCGGCTCGCGGTAGTAAGGGTCATCACCCTCCATCAGAATACTCCCTTGAATCAGATCCAGAACATCCCTTTCGTTGTCCCTGCAGTCAAATGAATACTTAAGTAGAGCCTCATCGCGAAGGATGACTGCGATAGAGAACAACCCCATCGTTGCAGCTGCCAGATGGTTCTGGAAATACTGCCTGTCGTAGTAATTGTTGAATTTCCAGCGGTGCTCCCCCTCTTTGATTACCGGGACCAGCGCACGTATCCACTCATAAAAACGGTCACATGTCTGTTGCGGCACCAGATTGTCGGCCATCAGCAGGTCGAATGCATAGAGAAAGGGGAAGATACTGCGCGACGCGAGCATGCCGCCGTTGCCGCCATCGGTAGAGTCATTAATCCTGATTCCCGGCCACTCTTCGGTTTCTGTCCAGGTCTGAAGAATCTTTACAGCAGCTTCTGCATAGGAAGGTTTATTTGTTATCTGCCAAAGGATTGCAAGGTCCCTTGCCATACCGCCGTCGCGTTGGGAATGTTTGAAGAGGGCATATCCATCATCTCCGATATATGCGGACGGGGTCCATTTCCCCTCAACGGCCTTGGCGCCTTTCTTGGCCAGAAGCTCATAGCACGACTTGTACGGCTCCTTTCCTGAAAGGGCATTTTGACGCATCGTTTTAATGTCCGACCTGCTGAGAATCAGCCTGGGATATGTATCTTTTATGACGGGCGACACCTTTGAGCCATGGATACAAGACAGCATCAACGGCGACAACAACAGTGCGATCAGAGGCAAGTATTTCATATCATGTGGTGTTTGGTGCAAATTTAAGTTCTTAATAAATTGAGGGATACATAATAATTGTCTTTAAATACAACAATAATTGCCCTTATTTAGTTTAAGTTTTACTTTTTTTATATTATTATGCTATCTTCGTGGTTATTATATGTTTGCACTGATTATATCACTATTGCTGACAGCCGTTCCGGACCTGCACTTTCATCATAAAGGTGTTGAATCCGGACTTGCCCAGCTGGCCGTCAACGGTCTATACCAGGATGAGAACGGGACGCTGTGGGTCGGCACCAGGGAAGGCATCAAATACTGCGAAGGATCGTTGTTCTATCCCCTTCCCCTGGCAGGGCACGACAAATGGGTAATGTCGAACCGGGTGCCGACGATATGCGGCGACGGAAGAGGGTCCCTGTTTATCAATGCGAATTACAACGTCCTGCGTTACGACCTTTCAGGCGAACATTTCGACGTCCTCTACACCCAGGACAACACTGCATCCCCTCCGGAAATTTCCATGCAGGCAGGGCGCTCCGGACTATGGATTGGTTGCGCCGAAAGGATACTGCTCTGGAACCGGGACAAGGGGTTGTCGGAGATTAAGAACCTGAACACTCCCGGGGTAACCATATCATCGCTGCTGGAGCTTGGGGACACCCTTTTCATCGGCACGAAGAAAAACGGCCTGATTGCGATGCGGCTTGCGGGCGGAGACGAAGAATGCATACTCCCCTGCAATGAAGTCCTGTCGCTTTTCGCAGATTCCCGCAACCGGCTTTGGTGCAGCGCTTTCAACCAAGGAGTGTTTTGCCTGGAGGACGGGAGATTCACCCCCTATAATTCCTCGTCAGGCGCGCTTTCCATCTGCGACGACTACGTGCGGACAATGGCGGAAGATTCCATGGGACGTATCTGGCTGGGCACTTCCAGGGGGGTAGACATTTTGGATCTGGGCGCCTCCAAGGTGCTACACCAGGGCATGTCCTCGAACGGGCATCCAGGGCTCAGCAACCTTTCCATCTGGTCCCTCCTGAAAGACCGGTCTGGCACAATGTGGATAGGGACGTATTTCGGAGGCCTTGACTATTGCCTGTTCGAAGAAGAATCACCGAGCCTTCTGGATCTGGGGATTTCCGGATCCATCTTTGCAACCAGTTTTTTCGCTTCAGGCAAATACCTCTGGATCGCGACGGAAGGAAAGGGCCTTATCCGGTTTGATGGCGATCATGCCCATGTGCTGAGCGAACTGCCTTTCTCTTTATACAATATCAAAGATTTCCTTGCAGACAAGGACTCCTCTTCGATATGGATAAGCACCCACATGGGAGGGCTCTGGCATTATAATACTTCCAACGGTAAAACCAGGCACTATACCATCAACCCCAAAGACAACAGCACCAGGTCGGAATGCGTTCTGTCATCGGTGTTTTTCGGCGACAATATATTTATCGGCACACTTCAGGGGGTCTATGAACTGAACCCACGGACAGGAGTGGTCAATCCCATCCCCGAAATAAACAGGCATATCTATGAGGCGGATCGCATGCTTGTTTCCTCGGACTCCGAATCGATATGGATTGTCGGCAATACGATATGCAGATACTCTCCTTCGAACGGAGTCGTGGAAAGTTATTCCCATTCTTTGGAGGCACTCTCCGCAGGAGGCACCCTGACTTCCACGTCAATCATCGAAACGACGGACGGGAGCATCTATGTCGGGACGGCCGGATCCGGGCTGTTACAATTCGACCGTGACAAGAATACATTCACAAAGGCTACTGTACGGAATTCAAGCTTCTCAAGCGATTATATAGGGGCCCTCCACGAGTGCTCCGACGGAAGGCTCCTGATCGGCACCGGAAAGGGCTTGTGCTGCTACGACCCCGTAACCTGCTTCGTTGATAATTATGAGCCCGAGAATGGTTTTCCGCTTCTATCAATGTTCCCCGGCCAGATTTCACGTGTGGGGGAAAAACTGTTCCTTTGTGGATCCAACGGCATAGCCGTCAGTTCTGAAAAGCAACTGAAAGGGATATACAAGTCCTGCTCCCTGTCCCTGTGTAGGCTGCTTGTCAACGGCGAACCGGTACGTCCCGGGGACAAGTCCGGCATTCTTGAAAAAGGGCTCCGCTACTCTGACAGGATTTCATTGCCATATTACAAGAACGACCTTGCCTTCATAGTAGGCAGCGATTACCCCTCCCGTTCCAATCAGGTGCGTTACATGTACAGGCTGGAAGGGTTCGAGAACAGCTGGCATACACAATCCCTCTCACCGCCCATCCACTATCCAGACCTTCCGCCCGGCAAATACCAGCTTCATATCCGGAACACAATCACGCCGAACGACGACAGCGTGCTCCTCAACATAAGCGTGCGGCCACCATTCTATTCGACGGCTTATGCTTGGCTGTTATATCTGGTGCTTATCCTGGCAATCGTGGCCTTTGTGGTGTATTTCTTCATCACAAAAATAAAACTGACGACATCCCTGACCATTGAACGCGAACGTCAGGCAGAAGCCGAAAAGAACAGCCGCCAAAAAATCCGGTTCTTTACAAACATGTCGCACGAGCTGCGCACTCCCCTGACCCTTCTCATCGGCAGACTTGAGCTGTTCCGCGATAAACACAGCCTCACAACCCGGCAGAAAGCAGAAATCGACAAGATCCATAACGCGGCCTCGGAAATGATGGGCCTCGTCAACACCCAGATGGACGTGCTGAAGATGGGAGAGAATGCCCTATCGGTGAACCCGACAAAAGGGGATCTTGTCAGCTTTGTCCGTTCCATAGTCGAAGACTTCCAGGTGCTGGTTGCAAAGAAGCATATCATACTCAATTTTGAGTCGGCGGTAGAGAATTGCTACACCTCCTTCGACCATGCCATGCTTAAAAAGGTTTTTGTCAATCTCCTGTCGAATGCCATAAAGTACACCTCACAGGGGAAGGGGATTATTTCGGTTTCCGTATCGGAGCCGGTAAAAGACCTGGTCCGTGTGTCGGTAAAGGATAACGGGATAGGGATCGATCCTTCCGAAAAGAATCTCGTCTTCAACCGTTTCTTCCGTTCGGAAAACGACATAAACAAAGATCCGGCGACCACCGGAACAGGGATAGGCCTGTATCTGTCGTCCCACATCATGAGGATGCACGGCGGGAGCATAGAACTCGACAGCCAGCCGGGGAAAGGAAGCACCTTCACCGTATGCCTGCCGATTATCGAAGAAGCGCCAAAGGCCGAACAGGAGGCCCGACCTAACGACGAGCCAGTCAGGCTTAAGGCCGGATCGAAAGCAAAACGCATACTCGTAGTCGAAGATGAAAGCAATATCCGCATGATGCTCAGGGATATCCTGGGAGACCAGTTCGAAGTATTTGAAGCCGACAATGGCAAGAGCGGTCTTCAGGCTGCAGAAGCGATAGGGCCGGACCTGATCATCTCCGACATCATGATGCCCGTCATGAGCGGTGATGTGTTCTGCCGGACCATCAAATCCAGCTTTACCACCTGCCACATACCGGTAATCCTGCTTACCGCTATGGCAGACGATGACAATATCATATCCGGATACGACTGCGGGGCCGACGATTATATTACCAAACCATTCAATGCGAGATTGCTTGTCGCCCGTTGCGTAGGTATCATAAACAACCGTTCCCTGCTCCAGAAACGGTACTCCACAGACATCAACACCGACTCGAACCTGCTCTCCGACAACAAAGACGACATAGCGTTCATGGACAAGCTAGTGGCGGTAATCGAGGAGAATATTATGGACAATGCCATCAGCGTGCCGTCTCTATGCGAACATATGGCCATGGGCCATACCAAACTGTTTAACAAAATCAAAGGGCTCACGGGAAAGTCCCCTCAGGACTTTATCCAGACCATCCGTATGAAATATGCAGCGAAGACGCTCCGGGAGCAAAGCGGCCTGAGTGTCAGCGATATTGCGTTCCAGATGGGCTTCAGTTCGCTGAATTACTTCGAAAAATGCTTCAAGAAAGCATTTGGACAGACACCGAGTTCTTTCCGCAGGAACAGTATGATTACACAGAATAATGAGCAGAATCAATAGTTTTTTTTCCGGAAATCCACGGCAACCTGGGCTTTGGATGTATGCGCCTTCCAAGAAAGGGCGAGGAAGTGGATTATGAGCATTTCTGCGAAATGGCAGATACCTTTATCGCAGAAGGATTCAACTATTTTGACACCGCTCATGCCTATTTGGGAAAAAGGTCGGAGCGTTCGATCGGTGACTGCGTTTCCGCCCGGCATAAAAGAAGCGATTTTCTTCTTACAGACAAGTTGACGGACAGTTTTTTCCGCTCACAGGAGGATATACGCCCATTTTTTGAGAGGCAGCTGGAATTGTGCAAGGTGGATTATTTGATTTCTACCTGATGCATGCCCAGGATCGGAATATCTATCAGAAATTCAAGAGGTTCAATGCATATGAAACTGCATTCAGATATATTATTTTTCTATATATTTGGGATAGAAAACATAATCGCATGGAAAAATATGGTCTCATAGGGCATCCTATCGCCCATTCGGCCAGTCCTGCCCTTTTTACGAAGGCTTATGGCGGCAGGTGGCAGTACGACCTCATAGACGGGGAGCTTTTCGACGTGGCATGGAAACGTTTTCTCGAGGGGTATCGGGCTATAAACATCACCGCTCCGTTCAAGGAGCCGGCCTTCCGGGAGGTGCTTTCAGATGGTGTGATGGATGCCGACGTGCAGGCCATAGGCGCTATCAACATCGCCGTAAAGGAGGCGGATGGCAAGATTCATGGATACAATTCCGATTATCTGGGGGTGATGAAGGTTCTGCGCGACCATGGTTTCGGCGAAGGAAGCACCGTGGTGGTTGCCGGATTCGGGGGCGCAGGAAAGGCAGCTGCAGCGGCCGGAAAGGCCCTTGGATCCGATGTGGTGATCTGCAACCGCACGCGCCATACCCCGGACATACGGCCGCTGGAAGAACTGCCGGTGCTCGCCGGAGTGGCGGATCTGCTCATCTACACTCTCGCCTTCCCCATCCCGGAACTCGACGGGCTGGAAGTGCCTGCCATCCTGGAAGCCAACTATCGCACTCCATGCCTCTCCGGCCGACCCGGATATATCCCCGGAACCGAATGGCACCGCGCCCAGGCGCTGACCGGCTATCCCCTCATGACAGGATGCCCGGTTTCCGTTGGTTTTTAGATTCTTTTTTTGTACCTTGCAAGTCCTAAATTTTTGAGATATGAGTCTGAATAAAGTTATGCTGATCGGTAACGTTGGACGCGACCCTAATGTACGTTACCTTGATGGAAATTCCGGAGGTGGCCCCGGCAGTAAAGTAGCCACATTCACACTTGCAACCACTGAGAGGTATAGGGACCGCAGCGGAGAGACCAGAGAAAATACGGAATGGCACAACATCGTTGCTTGGCGCAATTCCGCAGACCTTGCAGAAAAATTCATACACAAAGGAACCATGATTTATGTGGAGGGCAGGCTTCGCACCCGTCAGTATACGGATCAGGCCGGAGTCCAGAAGTACACCACCGAGGTAGTGGCGGACAACATCCAGCTCCTGAGCCGCCGTCCGGACGAAGAAGGCGCACAGCCCCGCCAGCAGTACGGCAATCCCGCACCTCAGGGCGGCTTCGGCCAGTCGCAGTATAGCCAACCCCAGTATGGCCAGCCGGCTCCTCCCATCCAGTCTGAACCCGTTCAGCCTGCCGCTCCCGCACAGCCGGAAGCCCCCGCAGGTTTCGGTGGCGATCCTTCAGACGATCTTCCGTTCTAACCCACTCTGAACCATGGCAGAAAAAGTACGTAAACTGATGAACGACTACCCGGCAGCACGCTGGGGAGCCCTGATACTCATAGCGTTGATGATGTTCTTCGCATACCTGTTCGCAGACATCCTCTCTCCGCTCAAATCCACCCTGGAAAGCGTCCGCGGATGGGACAGCGCCACCTTCGGCACTTATGCCGGCGGCGAGTATTTCCTTAACGTGTTCTGTTTCTTCCTCATCTTCGCAGGCATCATCCTCGACAAGATGGGGGTGCGTTTCACCGGCATCCTGTCGGCGGCGCTCATGGTTGGCGGCGCCTTCATCAAATACATAGGCGTGAGCGACTGGTTCCAGGCCACGGAATTTTGCAACTGGCTGGGCAGCTGGTGGACTTCGTTCCCTGCCAGCGCAAAGATGGCCACGCTGGGATTCATGATTTTCGGCTGCCGATGCTAAATGGGCGGCACGACCGTCTCCAAAGCCATCGCCAAC
>JAEEGJ010019687.1_pt1 | contig 14819 bp, 12 predicted proteins | sample 8958761 | NCBI WGS metagenome assembly JAEEGJ01 (sample SAMN16246546, study PRJNA631951) | gut metagenome | biome: gut microbiome; feature: rumen; material: RS-attached | host: Bos | place: Iran: Karaj | collected 2018-10 | reverse complement strand
CGGAATACGAATATGATATGGCATGCATCCAGGCTGGATGGGAGATGGGCGGCCTTTTCAGTCCCCAGCCCTCAGCCCTGCCTACCAACATCCGCTGCCTCACTTCCTCAAACAGAGCCATCGGCTATGTGGGATGCTCACTGAACGTTGTCCGTAAGCGCATGTATATTGACGGAACCCAGATCAGCAGGATCCTCCCCGAGCCAGGACCGCTGAAGATATTCGACAGCTGTTCTGAGATTGACTGCATAAAAATGGTGCAGAATGGATGGGTGCTCTATCTCTGGTATGACGGAAGAATGATTGGCGACCCCTTGTCTACCTACTGGGCCTATCCATTCGACTTTGATGTCCGCCTGAAGGGAGCTTCGGTGTTTAAGCCAGACTATATGCCACCCTTTGAAGAAAATTAGAAAATCAAAAAAATGAAAGAATAAAATGAGAATCCTATATCTTATGGCAGCCATGATGCTGGCACTGAGCACCTCTGCTGCACGTATAGAGACCGACCGCACATGGTATCTTGCCGGCGAGGCGATGAAGGTGAGCGTGGTCACCGACGACGCCCTCATTGCCTACGCCGAACTGTGCGACACATACAGCATGGCGGCAGGCATCGTGATGAGTCTTGAGGGGGGAAAGGGCACCGGCACCATTGAGCTGCCCGCCGACCTCCACAGCGGCTACTATGTACTGTCGGTCTATACCCGCGACAACGCTAACGTGACCCACAGGCTGGTGGCTGTCGTAAACCCGCTGCTACGCAGTGAGGACGACGATATAGAATGGGTGAGCATCCCTGACGTTGACTCGCTGAGCTATTCGGCAACGAGGGAGGGAGAACGCCTTTCTGCGGCAGACCTGGCAGACGAGAAGCCGGTGGACATCCGCGAGACGGAAGGGCACATCATCAAGGCGCGCATCAGGAATGTCTATGGCGGCACAACCTATAGGAGCCATCAGATAAACCCCTCTCTCAGCATCGTGGGGAAGCAGATACACTATTTTGAGGGGAAGATGGTCAACGACAGCACCGCCCTCTTCTTCACCTTCGGCCTGCATGGCAAGCAGCCGCTGGTGCTCTCAGCCGCCACTTACACCGGCGAGAGCCTGCCCATCGAGATGATCAGTCCGTTTGCCGCCCTGCTCCCGAAAAAGCTTCCGCATCTCGTGTTCCACTACAACCGCAGCGAGGTGGAAGCCCGCTCCATGGACATGCAGCGCCATCAGATAGCCATCACGCCAGCCAAGCGTGAGCTGCAACTGGGCGACTATGCCGACGACACGGCAGTAGACGGAGTGCCGCTGGACTACGACGAAACTGTGTTTGGCACCAAGCCCGACCTGAGCTACAATCTTGACGAGTACCGGCAGTTCCGCACCATTAATGAAGTGCTCACCGAGTATGTGCAACTCGTCAAGCGAGTGAAAATCAAGGGCGTGCCGCAGCTGGTTGTACGTAAAGAGGATGAGGCATACGACGGTTCCTGGCCAGCTATGGTGTTTATCGACGGAATGCCCGTCATCAACATCGACCGTCTTCTCAACTACGACGCCCGACGTATTCACTACATCAATATCTACGCAAACCTATACACCTTCGGCAACTGCGTATACCGGGGCATCCTCTCTTTCGTCACGCGCTCCGGGCGGCTCACCAACTATCCTACCGAACCCAACGTGCAGTATCTGGTTTACGAATTTCCCGAGTGAGCCTACAGGCCATGGCCGTCACAGCTGTCCCGCCTCCACCATCAGCACTACACGCTCGGTGAGGCGGTCTACGCCGTCGGGGCGGTAGCCCTTCTTCAGCGAGGCGCCGAACATCCAGGCAAAGGCCTGCCACATGCCGGCACGCACCGGACCGATGAAAGCCTGAATGGCCTCATACGCCGTGCTGTTGCACTCGCGGTCGACGAGCTTGATGAGCAGCTTGCCCTGGGCAAACGTCAGCTTCTTCATCTTCGGCTTGTACTCCGCCACAATGCTGGCCTCCACGCGCTTCAAGTGCTCGTCGCGCTCACGCTTCGTGGGCAGCGTCTCCACATACTCCGCCGTCTCTATCAGCATCTGGCGCACCTCCTTCGCAATGGGCAGCACCTTTTTCACATTGCGCACCAGGCGGGTGTAGGCCTGCTGCTGCCGCTTGTTCTTGAACGTGGGCTCGGGGTAGACGTAGACGTTCTGCAACTCCATGTACTGGATGGTGTCGCCGCCAACCAGCGTCTTGCTCACTTTCACCATCGGCACAAACTCCGGGTCACCCACGTCCTGAGCCTTGACAGGCACCAACGCAATGGCTGCAAGTGTGAAAAAAGTTAAGAATCGTTTCATGCGCGGCAAAGGTACATACTTTTTTGTTCTTTTCTTGTGTTATTTGGATTAAAAATTGTAATTTTGCCACCGATTTCAACATATTTATATTTTAGAAGAATGAAAAGACTGTTTTTCGTGACTTTGCTGATGGCTTTTGTCACCACTGCTTTTGCCCAACTGCCCAATGTCTCGCTGAAGGACATCAACGGCAACACCGTGAATACTGCCGAGCTGAAAAACGACGGCAAGCCTTTCATCATCGATTTCTTCGCCACGTGGTGCAAGCCCTGCAACCGCGAGCTCGATGCCATCGCCGAGGTCTACGACGAGTGGCGCGAGGAGACCGGCGTGAAGATTTTCGCCGTCAGCATCGACGTGGCCCAGAACATCAACAAGGTGAAGCCGCTCGTCGACAACCACGGTTGGGAATACGACGTGCTGCTCGACCCCAACAGCGACTTCAAGCGCGCACTGGGCATCCAGATGATTCCCTACGTGCTCATCGTCGACGGCAAGGGCAACATCGTCTACAAGCACAACGGCTACACCGACGGTGCCGAGCAGGAACTCATAGACAAAGTACGCGAACTGATGAAATGAAAAAGCTGCTTTTTGCTTTGTGCCTGCTGGCCATGAGCGCTGCTGCACAGGATAATAAAATCACTGTGAGCGGCAGCGTGCAGAGCGACGTGCTGGTGCCGCAGAACGATGAGGAGATAGGTGCCACGAAGACCGGCGACGTGCTGACCAACACCTACGTCGATGTGCAGCTGCTGCACCGCGACTTCGAGGCAGGCCTGCGCGCAGAATACATGGAGCACCCGCTGCCCGGCTTCGAGAACGACTTCAAGGGCTGGGGCCTGCCACATTTCTATGCCAAGGGGCGCCTCGGGCGCAACGACGACGGCAGCAATGTGGCTGAGCTGACGCTGGGCACCTTCTACGAGCAGTTCGGGTCGGGGTTCATCCTCCGCACCTACGAGGAGCGCTTCCTGGGCATCGACAACTCGCTCCTTGGCGGTCGCCTCGTGCTCAAGCCCGCCAAGGGCCTCACAGTGAAAGCCCTCGCCGGCAGGCAGCGCCACTACTGGGACTGGAACAAAGGGCTCATCAGCGGTGCCGATGCCGAGATAGACATCGACCAGTGGCTGCCCGCCATGCAGGAGCACAATGTCCGCCTGACCCTGGGTGCCTCGTGGGTGAACAAATACGAGAAGGAGAACTACATCGAGACGCCGCCCGTCAGAAGACCCACCGACACGGGCTACAGCTACACCACCTACAGCGTGGCGCAGCCCAAGTATGTCAATGCGTGGGATGTGCGCGCCAACCTGCATGTAGGCAATGTGTCGCTGCTGGCTGAGTATGCACAGAAGGGCGACGACCCCTCCCAGGCCAACGGCTACATCTACGGCAAGGGCAGCGCCGCCATGCTCTCGGCATCCTATTCGAAGAAAGGCCTCAGCCTCTTGTTGCAGGCCAAGCGCTCGGAGAACATGTCGTTCAAGAGCCAGCGCACCGTCCTCGGCATCTCGAGTGCCGTCAACCACCTGCCGGCCTTCACGCAGGATCACACCTACACCCTCGCCGCCTATTATCCCTACGCCACGCAGCTGGCCGACGGCGAGTGGGCCTACCAGGCAGAGCTGGGCTACCAGTTCAAGCGCAACACCACCTTGGGCGGCAAGTATGGCATGAACATCAAGGTGAACTACAGCTATGTGCGTGCCATCGACCGACAGTTCAGCGGCGCCGACGTCATCTCGCTCAGCAGGAGCAACATGGCATACGCCGGAACGAAGGGCTACACCTCGAAGTTCTTCAAGTGGGGCGACGAGAAGTATTATGAGGACTTCAACGTCACGCTCTCGCGCCGTCTGACGAAGGCGTTCCGCCTGAACCTGATGTACATGAACCAGCACTACAACATGACGGTTGTCGAGGGCGAGGGCGGCATGGTGCACAGCCATATCTTCGTGGCCGACGGCAAGTACCAGTTCTCGCCGAAGACCACCCTGCGCATGGAGGCTCAGTATCTCAGGACCAAGCAGGACGAGGGCGACTGGGTCTTCGGCTTGGCAGAGCTTTCCTTGGTGCCTCACTGGATGATAACCGTCAGCGACCAGTACAACTGCAGCCAGACAAAGACCCACTACTATCAAGGTCTTATCACCTACAACACAGGAGCCCACCGCCTGCAGGCCGGCTATGGCCGCGTGCAGGAGGGCTACAACTGCTCGGGAGGCGTCTGCCGATGGATTCCTTCACAGAAAGGCTTCACCCTCAGTTACAACTACAACTTCTGATTTCACTTTCGAGAACGGAATCATGACAACACCTATTACCTCCATCAAGCATTTCATTTTGAGCTTCCTCGTAAGCTGTGGCATCGCCACAGCCCTGACGGCCTGTTCCTCCATTGACGAGGCCGACCGCCTCACAGCTGTGAACACCATCTACCGAGACACCATACCCGAGCAAGCGGACACCGCTGCCATCGACTATTTCCAGCCCTACCGGCGCCACGCCCTCATCGAGGACTTCACCGGGCAGGACTGCGTGAACTGTCCCAACGCCACCGACCTCATCACCTCACTGCAGGAGATGCTGGGCCACGACACCTTCGTGGCCGTGGGCATCCACTCCGGGCCGCTCGGCGTGAAGGCGTCGAAGAATCCTGAAGGCCTGGCCACCGACTTAGGCGACACCTATTATAATTATTGGAAGATAGAGATGCAGCCTTACGGCGTCATCGACCGCAGCGACGGCCCCCTCAGTACCGACCTCTGGACGGCGAAGACCAACTGGGACCTCGACCCGGCGCAGTGGCCCGCCGCGCAGTGCAACATCTTCGTAGACACCGCCAAGCCGGGCACCATCGGCGTCACCCTGGCAGGCATGAAGGGCACCGTCAGCGGCAAGCTGCAGCTGTGGCTCACCGAGGACGGCATCACCGCTTTCCAAAAGATGCCCAACGGCACCACCGACAATGCCTACGTGCACAACCATGTGCTGCGCTGCGCCGTCAACGGCGACTGGGGCGACGACTGCTCGGTGGCCGAAGGCCAGCTTTGGCAGCGCGACTACACCTACACCCTGAGCAACGCCTGGAAGCCGGAGAACATCAATGTCGTGGCCTTCGTCTATAACGACGATGGCGTGGTGCAGGCAACCACGGTGAAGCTGACAACGGCTGAATAATACCGAGCATACAGCACTGAAGGAAACGTAGATTCAACAAGTAAAGCATAGAAAACCATGAAGAAAATCTTTACACTTATGATTGCGCTCTTCGCCCTGGCCACCGGCTGGGCGCAAGAGACTGACAACACCTTCCAGTTTACCGACATGGAAGGCAACCCCGTAGCCGACGGAGCCGTCATCACCATCAGCACCGTCAACGAGGCAGGACAGATGATAGTGCCCCTGATGGTGAAAAACGTCTCCGGCGAGAAAGCGGCCGTGTCTATGTACGAGACCATCGACGCCATTCCCAACGGCATGTGGCAGACCTGCGCCTTCGGCAACTGCATGGTGCTCCACGGCACAGGCTATTCGCCCAAGAACATCCAGCCGGCCGACTATCATCAGGACATTCAGACGGAGTGGATTCCCGAGGAAGGACAGTATGGCACTTGGACTGCCACGCTGCAGATTCAGGTGTTCAACATTGTGCGCAAGATGCAGTTCGGACAGATGTTGGAAACGGCTGGCGACAACATCATCGGCTATGGCCCGAAGGTGACCGTGCAATTCGTCTACGAAGACCTCACGTCGGTCAACGCTGTCAAAACCAACGGCGGCAGCACCCAGCACTTCAACCTGCGCGGACAGCAGGTCAGCAGTTCTCACAAGGGACTTCATATCGTGCGCAAGGCCGACGGCACCACTGTTAAGGTCTTCAAGAAATAAGCTTTGGAGTTAACTTGCGCAAGTTTAGGAGTTAAAGGAGTTAAAAGGAGTTAAAGGAGTTAAAGACAATAGTTTTGCAATGGATTACAACCCAGAGGCAATGGCTTTCCGCCAAGAGTCATTTGTCTTTAACTCCTTTAACTCCTTTAACTCCTTTAACTCCAAATACTCTAAAGACTCCTTTAACTCCTTTAACTCCTTTAACTCCTAAAAAGTGCGAAACTTGAATAATCAGCATAAAACAAATAACATCAAAGATTAAAACCATGAGAAAACTATTACTTTCACTCACCGCACTCTTGCTGTCAGCCGGTGCTTTCGCCCAGGGCAGCATCTTCAAGGCTCCGGCAGGCACGCTGCAGCGCAATGCCGAGGCATCGGTACACAACATCCACAGAGCCAATGAGGCACAGCAAAGAGTCAACCTCGCTGACAATCAGCTCATTCTCGGCGGATATGCCAACGACAGGTATGCTACAGGCAATGAAGGCGTGGGACTGCCCAACTGGCCCGGCACTCTCCGCGTAGCCCTTGAGCTACCCGTTGAGAACTTCATGGCCTTCGACGGCGGCAAAGTGGTAAAGATTCGCTACGCCCTCGCTACGGCAGTATCAGTAACGCGTGTGTTCATCACCCCCGTCTCAGGAAGCACCTACGGCAAAGACTTGGTATCACAAAAAGTGAAGTCCAGCACTGATGGGTGGAACGAGATAACACTCGACAGTCCGCAGGAGCTTGATTTCTCTGCCTACGACAAACTGCTGTTGGGCTTCGACTACAAGCAGGTCAGTGGCAGCAGCAACCAGTCTTACCCCCTCTCCATCGTGCAGGAGGGCAGCACCTATTACGATGCTTATGTCTACGGCGATCTGGGCCAGGGAACGGGTTGGTACAACATCGGCCACGATTATGGCAACCTCAGCGTGCAGGCCATTGTGGAGGGCGACTTCCCCGGCAACTCGGCCAAAGCGATGAACATGGGCAACATCATCGTGCCCTTCGGAGGAACCCACACCGAGTATCTTGCCGTCGTCAACACGGGCAAGGGAAAGCTGGAGAGCCTTGACTATGTGCTCAGCATCGACGGTGTAGATCAGCCCGAGGAGCACGTCGACCTCTTTGGTGCCACCTTCGGCGAATACGACTATGCTCCCATCACCTTCACATCGGCCGACACGGAAATCACCCAGCAGTACACCGTCACTGTGACGAAGGTGAACGGCGAGCCGAACAATGAAACGAGCAACAGCGTCAGCGGTCTCGTGGCCTCGACCACGAAAGAATTCGTCCACCGTGTTGTCGTGGAGGAATACACCGGAACGGGATGCGGATGGTGTCCCCGTGGCATCGTGGGCATGGAGAAGCTGCGCAACACTTACGAAGACCTCTTTGTAGGCATTGCCATCCATCAGTATAACACCAACGACGCCATGTATCTCTCACCTAACTCCTATGCCAAACTCGGCTTCGAGGGTGCCCCCAGCTGCACCGTACAGCGTATGGGCATGGCGGATCCTTACTACGGAGCAGGCAATGACGACTTCGGTATCGCCGCACTCCTGGAAGGCGTTTCCGCATATCCTGCTTTCGCCAATGTGGAACTGGAAGCACAGTGGAACAGCGACTCCACCAAGGTGGATGCCAAGGCATTCGTGGAGTCTATCTTAGACGGAGCAGACTACAAGCTCGAGTTCGTGCTCATTGGCGACAGCCTCAGCGGAACAGGGTCAGCTTGGAACCAAAGCAACTATTACGCCCAGTACACTGCGGCACAGGTAGGAAGTCCCGATCTGGCACCATGGTGCAAGAATGGCGCCTACGGCAAATCGAGCGTGACAGGTCTGAAGTTCAACGACGTGGCACTGGCCAGCTCCTATGTCGGAGGCATCAACAAGGTGGCTCCCATCGAGAATATCTCCTCAGCTGAGGGCGCCACGCGCGAGTACACCCTCAGCCTGCCCACCAAGGCATCGTTGAAGAAAGCTATCAAGCACCACCTCGTCTTCGCCATCGCTATGCTCATTGATCCTGCCGACGGCACCATCGTCAATGCCGTCAAGGTGCCCGTGGCTGGCTATCCCTCAGAAACAACAGGCATCAGCACCGCCCAGCAGCAGGAGGGCAGCGCCGTCAGCCGTTATGCTATCGACGGACGCCGGCTCACGGCTCCGCAGAAGGGCATCAACATCATCCGCCAGGCCGACGGCACAACGCGCAAGGTCTTTGTTAAGTGAAGATAAGTAGATTCAACTTTCGTAAGTTTCGGAGTTAAAGGAGTTAAAGGAGTTAAGGGAGTTAAAGACAATAGTTTTGCTACGGATTTCAATCCAGATACAAAGGCTTTTCATGAAGAGTCATTTGTCTTTAACTCCTTTAACTCCTTTAACTCCTTTAACTCCTTTAAGTTCTTCGCAGAGCGAAGCGGCAAGGCTTTTTTTTGCCTTTTTCTTTCGTCTGTTTCCTTTTTTTTTAGTACCTTTGCACAAAATTTTGGAAACAGACAAAAATGACTGAAGAACAAATTCAGAACGAGAACTATTCCGCGAGTAACATTCAGGTGCTCGAGGGACTGGAGGCCGTGCGCAAGCGTCCGGCCATGTACATTGGAGACATCAGCGAGAAGGGCTTGCACCACCTGGTCAACGAGACGGTGGACAACTCTATCGATGAGGCGATGGCGGGATACTGCACCCACATCGAGGTAACCATCAACGAAGACAACAGCATCACTGTGCTGGACAACGGCCGCGGCATCCCCGTGGACGAGCACGAGAAAATGCACAAGAGTGCACTTGAGGTGGTGATGACCGTGCTGCATGCCGGCGGCAAGTTCGACAAGGGCAGCTACAAGGTATCAGGCGGACTGCACGGCGTCGGCGTCAGCTGCGTCAATGCACTGTCGACACACATGTTGTCGCAGGTTTACCGCAACGGGCACATCTACCAGCAGGAATATGAGAAGGGCAAGCCGCTTTACGACGTGAAAATAGTGGGCGACACCGACCTCACAGGAACACGCCAGCAGTTCTGGCCCGACCCCACCATCTTCACTACCACTGAGTATAAGTACGACATCATAGCCAAGCGTATGCGCGAGCTGGCATACCTCAACGCCGGCATCACCATCACCCTGACCGATAAGCGCCCCGATGAGGAGGGCAATCTGCGGCAGCCGGAGGTGTTCCACGCCAAGGAGGGACTGAAGGAGTTCGTGCGCTACGTCGACCGTCACCGCACGCACCTCTTCGACGATGTCATCTATCTGAAGACCGAGAAGATGGGCACACCCATCGAGGTGGCCGTGATGTACAACACCGACTATTCCGAGAATATCCACTCCTACGTCAACAATATCAACACCATCGAGGGCGGCACGCACCTGCAGGGCTTCCGCATGGCCCTGACCAGGACACTGAAGAAATATGCCGACGATGACCCGAATATCTCGAAGCAGATAGAGAAGGCAAAGATTGAAATAGCCGGCGAGGACTTCCGCGAAGGTCTCACCGCCGTCATCAGCATCAAAGTGGCTGAGCCGCAGTTCGAAGGACAGACGAAGACGAAGCTGGGCAACAGCGAGGTGGTGGGCGCAGTCAACCAGGCCGTTGGCGAGGCACTGACCAATTACCTCGAGGAGCATCCCAAGGAGGCAAAGCTCATCTGCGAGAAAGTCGTCCTGGCCGCCACCGCACGTATCGCCGCCCGCAAGGCCCGCGAGAGCGTGCAGCGCAAGAACCCCATGAGCGGCGGCGGACTGCCCGGCAAACTGGCCGACTGCTCGAACAAAGACCCGAAGAACTGCGAGATATTCCTCGTCGAGGGTGACTCCGCAGGAGGCAGCGCCAAGCAGGGACGCGACCGCCACTTCCAGGCCATCCTGCCTCTGCGCGGAAAGATTCTGAACGTGGAGAAGGTGCAGTGGCACAGAGTCTTCGAGGCAGAGTCGGTGATGAACATCATCCAGTCGATAGGCGTGCGCTTTGGCGTGGACGGCGAGGGCGACCGCGAGGCCAACGTTGACAAGCTGCGCTACGACAAGATCATCATCATGACCGATGCCGATGTCGATGGCTCGCACATCGACACACTCATCATGACACTGTTCTATCGCTTCATGCCCAAGGTCATACAGGAAGGCCACCTCTACATCGCCACGCCGCCACTGTACAAGTGTACCTTCAAGAAGGTCAGCGAATACTGCTACACCGAGCAGCAGCGCCAGATGTTCATCGACAAGTATGTGGCCGGCGACGAGAACAGCACCGCCCTGCACACACAGCGCTACAAAGGTCTGGGTGAGATGAACCCCGAGCAGCTGTGGGAGACGACGATGAACCCTGAGAACCGCCTCTTGAAGCAGGTGACCATCGAGAACGCCGCCGAGGCCGACGAGATTTTCTCCATGCTCATGGGCGACGACGTGGAGCCACGCCGAGAGTTTATCGAGAAGAACGCCACCTACGCCAACATCGACGCATAAAGCGGGGGCAGTGGCGATGCCACTGCCTACGAGCCGCCCCTGCTACTTTGCAACGCAGCAAAAAGGCAGAAGAACCATTATCATTTGTACTCCCAATGAACGTGCAGATAGAAGAATCGTGGAAGCAGCGCCTGCTGGGAGAGTTCAGCAAGCCTTATTTCCAGCAGCTGACGGAGCGCGTGCGTCAGGAATATGCCTCGACGACGTGCTACCCGCCAGGGCGGCTCATCTTCAATGCCTTCAATCTCTGCCCTTTCAACGAGGTGAAGGTGGTCATCATTGGGCAGGATCCCTACCATGAGCCGGGACAGGCGCATGGACTGAGCTTCTCCGTGCAGGACGGCGTGGTCTTCCCGCCGTCGCTGCAGAACATCTTCAAGGAGATAGAGATGGACTTGGGCGTGCCTGTGCCACAAAGCGGCAACCTCGAGCGATGGGCGCGTCAGGGTGTGCTGCTGCTCAACGCCACGCTGACCGTGCGGGCACATCAGGCCAACAGCCACGCCCTCATAGGCTGGCGCGAGTTTACCGATGCCGCCATCGCCGCACTGGCACGCGAGCGCGAACATCTGGTCTATATGCTGTGGGGCGGCTATGCCCGAGGCAAGGCGTATATGATTGACCGCCAGCGCAATCTCGTGCTGGAAAGCGTCCATCCATCGCCCCTGTCGGCCAATCGTGGCGGGTGGTTCGGGCAGCATCAGTTCTCACGCTGCAACGAATACCTGCGGCAACAAGGGCAACAGCCCATTCAGTGGTAAGCCCTTTTCTGAAAGCAACGGTTGATAAAACTTTTTTTTACCGGTGAAAATTCCCCCCATCCTACAAATCGGCAAAGTGCTCATCTCGTCCGACATCCTGACGGCGGAGTTCTGCTGCGACCTCGATGTGTGTCATGGTGCCTGCTGCATAGAAGGTGACGCCGGCGCTCCTGTTACCCTCGATGAAATCGGGGAAATTGAAGCCTCGCTCGACGCTGTGTGGCCCTTGCTCAGCGCCTCGGCCCAGAGCGTCATCGACCGTCAGGGCGTGGCTTACACCGACCGCGACGGCGACCTTGTCACCAGCATCGTGGACGACAAGAACTGCGTCTTCACCACACCCGGGGAAAACTGTTGCTACTGCGCCTTTGAGTCGGCTTTCCGTCAAGGGCGCTGCCAGTTCTGCAAACCCATCAGCTGCGCCCTCTATCCCATACGCGAGAAGACATTCAGCGACGGCAGCGTAGGCCTGAACTATCACCGCTGGGATATCTGCCAGTGCGGGCGCGACAAGGGACGACAGCTCCACCTGCCTCTCTATCAGTTTTTGAAAGAGCCGCTCATCCGACGTTTCGGAAAGGAGTGGTATGAGCTGCTGTGCGATGTGGCTATTCTGCTCACAGCAAAAAACTGAAGCAAACTGTAGCTCGGAGTTTGCAAATATTTCCTAAATAAAAAAAGAAAGACGCGCCTTTATGCGCGTAATAAATAAATAATGTGTAACTTTGCGCGATGTTTTGCGCAAGTTGCGCTTTTTTACTTATTTTTAGATGTTTTTCAACAACAAGATGAACGTAATTACAAAAACCCTTCAACTGGCTGATGGAAGGACCATCACCATTGAAACTGGGAAGGTAGCCAAGCAGGCCGACGGCTCCGTTGTTCTCCGCATGAACAACACCGTGCTCCTGGCCACCGTCTGTGCCGCCAAGGATGCCGTTCCCGGAACAGATTTCATGCCGCTGCAGGTAGATTATCGTGAGCAGTATTCAGCCGCAGGCCGCTTCCCCGGCGGCTTCACAAAGCGTGAGGGCAAATCCTCTGACTTCGAGATCCTCACGTCGCGTCTGGTGGACCGCGTCCTTCGTCCACTGTTCCCCGGCAACTATCATGCCGAAGTGTTTGTCAACGTCATGCTGCTGTCGGCCGACGGTGTAGACCAGCCCGATGCGCTGGCAGGATTCGCCGCATCGGCTGCACTGGCATGTTCAGATATTCCTTTCGAGTGCCCCATCTCTGAGGTACGTGTGGCTCGTGTCAACGGCAAGTATGTCATCGACCCCACCTTCGAGCAGATGAAGCACGCCGACATGGACATCATGGTGGGCGCTTCTGCCGACAACATCATGATGGTGGAAGGCGAGATGAAAGAGGTGAGCGAGCAGGATCTGCTGGGCGCTTTGAAGGCCGCCATGGAGGCCATCAAGCCCATGTGCGAGCTGCAGTCTGAGCTGAGCAAGGAGCTGGGCAAGGACGTGAAGCGCGAGTACAACCACGAGGTGAACGACGAGGCGCTGCGCGAGCGCATGAACAAAGAGCTCTACCAGCCCGCCTACGACATCACCAAGCAGGCTCTGCCCAAGCAGGAGCGTGCCGATGCCTTCGACAAGCTGTTGGCTGACTTCAAGGAGAAGTTCTTCGCCGAGCGTGCCGCATCTACCGAACCTACCGAACCTACCGAACCTACCGAACCTACCATCTCCGACGAAGAATACGAGGCCATGATGGAGCGCTACTACCACGATGTGGAGCGCGATGCCATGCGCCGCTGCATCCTCGACGAGGGCATACGTCTCGACGGCCGTAAGACCACCGACATACGCCCCATCTGGTGCGAGGTCAGCCCCCTGCCCATGCCTCACGGAAGCTCTATCTTCACACGTGGCGAGACGCAGAGCCTCTCCACCTGCACGCTGGGCACCAAGCTCGACGAGAAGCTGGTGGACGACGTGCTCGACAAGAGCTACATGCGCTTCCTGCTCCACTACAACTTCCCCCCGTTCTGCACCGGCGAGGCCAAGGCACAGCGCGGCGTAGGCCGTCGTGAGATAGGTCACGGACACCTGGCATGGCGCGCACTGAAGGGACAGATTCCCGAGGATTTCCCCTACACCGTGCGTCTCGTGTCGCAGATTCTGGAGTCCAACGGCTCCAGCTCGATGGCTACTGTCTGCGCAGGCACACTGGCCCTGATGGACGCCGGCGTGCCCATGAAGAAGCCCGTCTCGGGCATCGCTATGGGTCTCATCAAGAATCCCGGAGAGGACAAGTACGCCGTGCTGAGCGACATCCTGGGCGACGAGGATCACCTGGGCGACATGGACTTCAAGACCACCGGCACACGCGACGGCCTGACTGCCACGCAGATGGACATCAAGTGCGACGGCCTGTCGTTTGACATCCTGGAGAAGGCACTCATGCAGGCCAAGGCCGGCCGTGAGCACATCCTGAAATGCCTCACCGACACCATCGCCGAGCCGCGTCCCGAGCTGAAGCCGCATGTGCCACGCATCGAGGCCTTCGAGATTCCGAAGGAGTTCATCGGTGCCGTCATCGGCCCTGGCGGAAAGATTATCCAGCAGATGCAGGAAGACACCAAGACCGTCATCACCATCGACGAGGAAGACGGCGTGGGCAAGGTGCAGGTCTCTGGACCCAACAAGGAGTGCATCGATGCCGCCGTCCGTAAGATTCGCGCCATCGTGGCTGTGCCCGAGGTGGGCGAGGTCTACGAAGGCACCGTGCGCAGCATCATGCCTTACGGCTGCTTCGTCGAGATCATGCCGGGCAAGGACGGCCTGCTGCACATCAGCGAGATTGACTGGAAACGCTTGGAGACCGTCGAGGAGGCAGGCATCAAGGAGGGCGACAAGCTCACCGTGAAGCTGCTGGAGATTGACCCGAAGACGGGTAAGTACAAGCTTTCGCACCGTGTGCTCATCCCGAAGCCCGAGGGCTACGTGGAGCGTCCCGCACGTCGTGAGCGCCCCGAGCGTCCTGAGCGTGGCGAGCGTGGTGAGCGCCCTGAGCGTGGCGAGCGCCGCCAGCCCCGCACCGACCGCCCTGACCGTGGCGACCGCCGCGGTCCGCGTCCCGAGCGTGGTGAGCGTCCCGACCGCTTTGAGCACCGTCACGACGAGGAGTATCGCGACCCGCAGCAGAACAAAGAGCCTCGCGACTTCAGCGATGCCCTTGACCACATGGACTTCTAATTCCAACAAATAAAAACTCCCTTCGTGCTAAGCCTGCGCGAAGGGAGTTTTTTTTTGGCAATGATATAGCAGTTGACCTATTCATGCGCAGCCATCCCCTCTTGAACCCTGCCCTTACGGGGAGGGGCAGGGGTGGGG
>JAEEGJ010019684.1_pt1 | contig 14820 bp, 13 predicted proteins | sample 8958761 | NCBI WGS metagenome assembly JAEEGJ01 (sample SAMN16246546, study PRJNA631951) | gut metagenome | biome: gut microbiome; feature: rumen; material: RS-attached | host: Bos | place: Iran: Karaj | collected 2018-10 | reverse complement strand
CTTCTAAATTACCAATTTCCTTGAAACTAGATTGAACAAAACTACTATAACCGTCTTTTGGAGGTATCTGCGTTTCATATTTTGCTGGTATTACAACGCATGTTGCTTCACGGTCAAACATAGAAATATATTTTATACCATCAATCTGGGGAAATTTGTCATTTTTATGCATAAATAATATATGAAAAAATAACTGCGAGAACATATATTCTTCGCAAAAATTCTTTTCTTTATTGTTGACTTTTACCAAACACATCAGACGTATTGGATACGTTATAAAAAAAGCGAACTTATCATAAGAACTCATCGTCTCAATATTAGGCAGGCTAAAATCTAAATAATATAAGTTTTTGGTTTGATGATATTTTCCACACCAACGTTTCTTGCCACACATAGGTTCATGTCCTATCTCTTTATTAGCACAACTTTTAGAACTTGCCAAATAAAAACAAGGAAATCCACTTTGATTAAAACGGTTTCTTGAGGCTTTCTCTCTTTGATTGAATGGGACATGCCAGCAATTTATATTCTCTTTTTTCTCGTCACAATTAAAATCTACACAACGATAGAAATCTTGATTAGAAGTTTCTGTACGAAAATAGTTAACATAATAATCTTTCAATTTATTTTGTGTATATTTTTGATACATTAGTAGATTTTCCAAGTGCTTTAAAGCATTTAGAATGTCTCCCATATAAGCATATTGTAATATTCTCAGACAATTATCCTGTATACACTTTATTAGATTAATTAAACGCAGTTTTGTTTTGTTTCCAGTTATTTCAGATGACAACTTAAGCAGAGTATTTAATTCATCCTCTGATATTTTCTCTATTTCTCCAATAAAATCTGTGTAACAATTCGTAATCAATTCATAGAATGTATCATTCCCGAGTTCTTTTGGTAAATCTGCAAGAAGTTTTCTAATTAGTAAATCAATATTTTTCATAAGCATTACTTTTTTATGCCTACAGCCACCCAATACTCAGCGGTTAATAAAGATTTTTAGGAATGAAAAAGACGTGGGTGCTGTACTCTCGCTTATCCTGAAACTGAGGCTCTGGTAAACCCAAATCATAAGGATAAGCAACCAGTTAGCCCACGTCAAGAGATAATATATACGAGTACAACACCTTATTATATATAACAATATAAAAGGTGGCTATCGTGATATAAAATCACCCACGTGGACGTTTCGATTGCGTCATCTTCTTATGATTTAGAAAAGTTTACCAGACTTTCAGTTTCAGAAGATTAACGTTCTATAAACGTCCTTTCTTGATGTCATGGCGGTGGTGCCTTCACGAGGCATTGCCGTATGCGCATCAAACCAATATGTCTTGAAAACATAGCCCAACCCGTGGACTAATTGTTTTCAAGGGCAAAGTTAAGAAAAAAACATGAAACGAACAAAGAAAATCATAAAAAAATGTGAACGAAAAACACTGTGTACGAGCACAACGAACACTGCACAGTTAAATGCCCAGCATTACAAGTTACATATACACGAAAACGACCACAGATTTCTTTTCGACCACGGATTGCGGATTTTATAAAAGCGGATTTACACTTGTTCTTGAACACAAATCACTCGAATAGAACGAATCTTTTTATGCCCTGCGGGCAGAAATCCATTGAAAATCTTTTTGAAAATCATTGGAGCCTGGCGGCTCAGAAATAAAGCATGAAAAAAAACTGTGTTCATCTGTGCTATCTGTGGTCGCATATAAGGTGAGAGGTGAGATTTCTGGCTCGCAAGAGCCTAAGATTCTTTAAAGGATTCTTAAGGATTTCTGCTCCAGAGGAGCACGGGATAAATATAATCACTTTGGCATAATAAGGCCCGTTTTCCTTACACTTTGATTTTTGCAACCTCAATTTCCTTGCGATAAAATCCAGCGACGGAGAATTGTTTTGAAAATCGGGCAAAATCTCATCGTTTGTAACTTGTTGATAATCAGTGATAGGATTTTTCTGGAATTGTAAAAGCATACGTTTTACGTCGTAAAAGCTATCGAATTACGTCATTAAAGCTATCATTTTACGTTGTTAAAGCATAGCTTTTAGAGTGTAAAAGCTATCATATTACAGTGTGGAAGCTATGCTTTGACGTCGTAAATGTTGTTTTTGTCCCTAAACATGCCAAAGAAAGTGCCGTCAGAAGCCCTATTTTGAGTTTTCTGGCGGCACTTTTCATTTTGACATTTTGCAAACCAAAACATGGCAAAACCTATCAAAGTGTCAAAACTTGTATATTTTTACGTCAGTTCGGTATAAGAAAAAGTTCTTGCTCCTTCGCCGCCAAGGCGGCTTGGAAAAACAATAATTATCAATAATTGACAATAATTTTATCCAATAATTATTATTGGAACCAATTTTTGGTAATTGTTGGAAATTATTGTTTTTCGAAACACCGCAAGGTGTTGAGAGCAATAGCCACAGCAAAAACACCCTTTTTATGTCGAATTCACGTTGATTTAGGTAGACACTTTTCTACCAGGCACTACATTCCCATTCTGTCTCCATGTCATCCTCGTCGATGTCATAGAAAAAAGCTTTTCCATCTAATGGCTTAGGCTCACTAGTAACAACAGGGATCTTGCTTGTTTCGATAAGTAATGGGACATCCATCTTCACTACAAATATTCTCGGAGTAATATATTTCTTCATCATTTTTCAAAAGGTTGAAAGGGTGGGATCCGTGAATTATTTCACCATAACTTTCTTTCCATTCTTCACATAAACACCTGGCTTGAGGTTATTCTCACTCACCTTTCTGCCGTTCAGGTCATAGACAGTTGACGGGTAAATAGGTAATTGGTCATTTGTCATTTGTACTTCGCTTATGGCTGTCGTCTCATCCTCGTCTAACACCCTGATGGTGATAGCTTTTGCAAGATTAGAGAAAAAAGGTGAATAATTACGGTTTTCCACCTTCATATACCAGCGGTAAGGTCTAAGGTCAGAGCCGTTGCTCATTACAAGCTCGCCACCACCCATAGCGTAATACTTCTTGGCTATCAACGTTTCATACGGGATAGTCTCGTAAGTACCTACAAAGAAGAATGTTGCAGTAGTGGTAGAGCAATCCACATAACTCTCTTCAGGAGCAGCATATACGGTTGTATTCTTAACGGATAACGTCTTCTCGCCCGTTGTCTTAGCCCTGATGAGATATGGGGCGTTAGGCCGGGTAGAACCGCTCTTCATCTTTATTATCTCCACTTCTGTCTCGTCAATCTCGCCGTCATCATCATTATCCCTCTGGATAATACTGTTGATATAAGCCATCTCGAAATCATCCTTCCAGTCATCGTATTTCAGAGAGAAAGGAAGATACAGAGCCTGCCACTTCACATTATTGAAATTACGGGTATATGAAACATCAACACCTTCTAAATCTGACTCTCTGGTATATGCTTCATTATCCGTCATAGATAGAAATTCCTTTATATTTACCACCTCCACACTTTTAAACGCATTCTCGTATACCTCTCTGCTATTGGCAGGAACATGCAAGGTGATAGTCCAACTTGAAAAAGCACCTCCCCCAAGCTCTGGAGGTGTACTTCCCTTAAAAGTTACAGAGTTGAGACGATAACATTTATTGAAAGCCATATCTCCAATACTCGTTACAGAGCTTGGAATTTCGATTGAGGTGATAAGTGGGCAATCTTCGAAAGCCCAATTTCCAATACTCGTTACAAAGTTCGGAATTTCAACGGAGGTGAGATTATAGCAGCCAGAGAAAGCATCATCTCCAATACTCGTTACAGAGCTTGGAATTTCAACGGAGGTGAGTTTAACGCAATCACGGAAAGCTTTATTTCCAATATTCTTCACACCATTTTCAATTACAACTTTCTTGATTTCTCCACGTCGAGAATACCAAGGAACATCGCTGCCTGATTCATAATCAGGCATATTGCCTGTTCCTGATATTGTCAACGTACTGCCCTCTAATTTCCAATCAAAATCAGCCGCCACATCCGCATGAATTGCGGAGAATGAGAAAAGGCAGAATAAAAGAAGAAGTAATTTCTTTATCATTTTTTAAGGTTTAAAGGTTTAAGGGTTTTGAGGTTTTCAGGTCGGACTTGCTTTAGCTTGATGAGCCTTAGCGAATAAGGTTTTGGAATGTCTAAAGGCTAAAGTCTAATGTCTAAAGTCTAAAGTCTTTTGCCGTTCTGACCTCTAACCTATTGTAATTTACTGATTCTAATTTACCGGCAATTTGCTTTCCAAACCACCCCACGCAAGTGGGGGCTTTACCTAACCACGAATTTCCTTCCGTTCTTGACATACATTCCCGGCTTGAGGTTATTCTCATTCACCCTTCTGCCGTTAAGGTCGTAGGTCTGGGTGTTAGGAGATGTGTGTTGGATGTCAGCTATGCCAGTAGTCTCTTCACCAACCACTCTGATAGAGATCTCCTTTGCCGTATTATTGTTATTTATGCCATAAGCAGAATCACGGTCTTTTATCTCCATATACCAACGATATGCCCCTACGCCAGTTATGAGATTAATATAATTGATATCACCAAGATGCATCGTGTATTTATTGGTATAATACGCCATTAGATCCATTGTGCTTACTTTCTTGTAATTACCTGTAAAGATGAACTCTTGGGTAGTAGTAGAACATTTAATTTGATTCACATCTGACTCATATAAAGTTACATACTTTGCGGATAACGTTTTCTTACCTTTTTCTTTAGCCCTGATGATATAAGGAGTATTAGGGTATGTAGAACCGCTTTTTATCTTCACAAACTCCAATACCGTCTTGTCTATATCTCCATCATCATTTGTGTCATACTGGTGAACAGCATTTATATAAGCTATCTCGAAATCATCCTTCCAGTCCTCGTATTTCAAAGAGAAAGGAATATACAGAGGCTCCCAATACTTAGAGAAATCTCGGGTATAGGAAACATCGGCATCATCTATCTGCGTATTTCGAGTATATGCATTACTGTTATCATTCAGAGATATTGATGTAAATTCCTTTATATTTGAAAATCCATAGCCAGCCAATGCATTCTTGTATGTCTCTCCGCTATTTGCAGGAACATATACGGGGATGGATGTATTGTCATTCCAAAAATCATCATTCCCAAACGTTGGAGGTGTACTTCTCTCAAAAGTGATTGAGGAGAGACCAGAGCAACCATAGAAAGCATACCGTCCAATGCTCGTCACAGAGCTTGGAATTGTGACAGAGGTGAGACCGGAGCAATCATAGAAAGCATACTGTCCAATGCTCGTCACAGAGCTTGGAATTGTGACAGAGGTGAGACCGGAGCAACCATAGAAAGCATACCGTCCAATGCTCGTCACAGAGCTTGGAATTGTGACAGAGGTGAGACCGGAGCAAGAAGCGAAAGCTCCAACTCCAATACTCGTTACAGAGTTTGGAATTTCTATTGAGGTGAGACTTGTGCAATTAGAGAAAGTAGCATCTCCAATACTCGCCACAGAGTTAGGGATTGTGATAGAGGTGAGACCGGAGCAAGAAGCGAAAGCTCCATCTCCAATACTCGTTACAGAGTTTGGAATTTCGATTGAGGTGAGACCGCTTCCCCAGAAAGCAGCATTCCCAATATTCGTCACGGAGTTAGGTATTGTGACAGAGGTGAGATTTTCGCAGTAATAGAAAGCGTAGCTTCCAATATTCGTCACACCATCCTTGATTACGACTTTCTTGATTTCATAACGTATAGAACCCCAAGGAACATACCTTTGATCAACAAAATTAGTCATATTGCCTGTTCCACTAATGGTGAGCGTACCGTCGCTCGACGTGAATTTCCATGTCAGGTTGTGACCACACGAGCCATTATCATCCGCATGAATTGCGGAGAATGAGAAAAGGGTGAGGATAAGAAGGAGTAGAGTCTTTCTCATATTTGTTTTAGTTTTAGGGGTTTACAGATTAATTGTTGTCAACACACTAATTACATGCAAAAATACACAAAATATCTGATACCGCCAAATTTTTACGTAAAAAATCGTTTTTCCTCTCAAAATGATTTAACGCTAAGGCGCAAAAAAAGACTCTGCGTCTCTGCGTTTGAACTTCCCTCTTGAAACGCTCTTCCTTCGAGGTTGCTCCATCGCTGCTCCATCGCTAGTCCATCGATACTCCATCGAAACGATGGACTTACTATGGAGTAACGATGGAGTAACGATGGAGTATCTATGGCGAAAAGAAGGGGAATGAAGGGGCGAGACGGAAAGGAAAATTTCCGCTTGCGCGGAGATACTTGGAAAGAAAATTTGGAGGAAATTAAAACAGTAAATTAATTCATTAAATTATTTTTATTGACCACAGATATATCTCGGATAACACAGATGTCAATCACGAGCGCAAGCGAGACTTGCGTAGCTTGTTGAGCCTTGCGAAAAAAATCCGTTTAATCTGTGTAATCTGTGTTCGAAAAAATAAAGGAAACGGATTTATCTGAAAACAATTAATGCGAGATTAATGTGGTATTTGTGGATATTAATGTTATCTCGCAGAGCGAAACGTATAATACCCCGTTAATGTCACATTAATTGTTCGCGAAGCTCACCAAGCTAAAGCAAGTTCTTCACGATGGCCAGAAAATTTAACCCAGAAAATGGAAATTCTAAACGCGGAGACACTGAGTTTTATTTTTTGACCACAGAATGTACAGAATAAACGAAAAATTTCGTTTCTTTCGTGGATTTCGTGTTCAGAAAAGATATTAATGTCAGAATTAACGTTTTAATTCATGTCATAATTAATGTTTCGCCGTAAGGCATTTTTTCTCACAACATTAATTGGACGTTAATTAAGACATTAATTGAAACATTAATTTTTTCGAACACAGATATTCGGGATTTTAGGGATATTAATCACGAGCGCAAGCGACAAAATCTCTTTAATCTGCTATCTGTGTTCAAGAAAAAACTTTGCGACTTAGTGGCTTTGCGTTATAAAATACAATTTTCTGGGTTAAATTTTCTGGTCATCGTGAAAAATTTTTGTTCCGTAACTAGCAGCTTGCTGCTAAGAATTTACTGTTTCTCTGCTAATTTACTTTCTGAAACCTCCAATTTACTTTCCCTAAAACAAAAATCCCCTTGCAAATACGATGATTTGCAAGGGGCGATTTATATAGCCTTGTACCCAGAGCGGGGGTCGAACCCGCACGCCTTTCAGCATCGGTGTTTGAGACCGACTTGTCTACCGATTCCAACATCTGGGCGGAAAGCGGTTGCAAAGGTAATAGTTTTTTTCGGTTTTTGCAAATTAATCTCCAAAAATTTTGCGGATAGATATAAAATTAGTAACTTTGCACTCATTAATTAGAAACGTGCGCCAGCCTTTTTGAGGCTGACACGCACTATTAATTTCGTGCGAGGATGCACAGCACGTTGCACTCATTAAATTAAGTAGAAAGTAGAAAGTGTAAAGTATAATGTAGAATGTGGAAAGTTTCCCTTTCAACTTTACTCTTTATCCTAAATTCACATGGCACTCGAAAATAGACTCACACAGGAACAGGCTCTGATACAACAGCAACAGCAGCGACTTACCGCGCAGCAACTTCTGCAGGTGAAGCTACTGGAGATGCCTCTTGCCCAATTGGAAGAGAACATCAAGACTGAACTGTATGAGAATCCTGCCCTTGAGAGTACTAATCCGGACGAGAATGATAACCTCAACCCTAATGCGAGCCTTAATGAGGGCGACGGTATCGGCGAGGGCGAGGATGAGGATTTCGATGCACGAACTGAACGCGAGGACAGGGAGGAGGCTCTTGACTCTGCCCTCGACAGCATAGACTCCGACGACCGTCTGGCAAGCGACTACCGAGCTTACGGAGACAGTAACCAGACGGGAGCAGAACAGGAGGAGATGGTGTATGGCGATACCCAGTCGTTCTATGACAAGCTTCAAGAACAGGTCAGCGAGGAGGACCTTACGGATACTCAGCGCCAGATAATGGAGTATCTGATTGGCTCTCTCGATAATGACGGTTTCCTGCGCTCGGAGATCTCTTTCATTAGCGAGAACCTCGCCATCTATCAAGGTCTTGACGTTACCGAGAAGGATGTGAAGACCGTTCTCGAAATACTCCAGAGCTTTGATCCTGCGGGTATTGGGGCAAACTCTTTGCAGGAATGTCTGCTTCTGCAGATAGCCCGTCGTGAGGATTCAAGACTCACCCGAAGGATGAGGAGGGTTATACGCGACTATTTCGATGACTTTACGAAGAAACATTGGGAGAAGATTCGTCAGCATCTGAAGACATCGGAGTATGAGGCTGAGGAGGTTATCAAGGAACTCAGGAAACTGAACCCAAGACCGGGTGCTTCTCTTGGCGAGACTATGGGTAGGAGCATTCAGCAGGTGACTCCCGACTTTATCGTAGATACCGACGAGAACGGACAGGTGACTATGACCCTCAACAACGGGGAACTGCCTCAGCTGTTCATCTCACGCGACTTCGAGCAGCAGATGCTCGGCTATCAGAACAATAGCAAGTCGCTGAACCGTATGGAAAAAGAGGCTCTGCTCTATACCAAGGAAAAGGTGGAGCGAGCACGAGGATATATTGATGCCATAGAAAGAAGAAGGAAGACGTTGACTTTGACTATGCAGGCTATCATAAAGATGCAGCATAAATACTTCCTCGATGGCGACGAGGCCGACCTCGTGCCTATGACTATGACGGATATTGCCGAGAAGATAGGCATGGACGTGAGTACCGTTTCACGAGTATGCAACGCGAAATATGCCGAGACGCCTTGGGGCATTTTCAAGCTCAGGCATTTCTTCTCTTCAAGCTTTGGCAAGGAAGGCGAGGAGGAGATGTCGAACCGAAAGGTAAAGATAGCCCTTGCCGATATCGTTAAGGCAGAAGACAAGAAGCATCCTCTAAGCGATGACGCCATATCAAAGGAACTGAAGAAACAGGGATTCCCAGTCGCAAGAAGAACGGTGGCAAAGTATAGGGAGGCTCTCGGAATACCGGTAGCAAGGTTGAGAAGGTGAGTCTTTTAAGGAGTACAAGAAGTACAAGGAGTAACGCTCCTAAAGTCGCTTAAGTAGTACAAGACGAATGTCTTATACGGAATAGGGGTTGGTGGAATAAGGAATAAGGTTTAATAGTAACAAACCCTCATCACTTCAACCTTCAACGATAAATACTATCGTCTTGTACTCCTTGAACTCCTTGTACTCCTTATTACTCCTTTAGACAAAAACAATTAGAAATGGAACAGACACAGGTATTGACACAGAAAAAGGGTTCGCGCTCAAGAAGGGGTGTGAACAAGATGCTTAGGCTTTCTGTGAATGCTGCGAGGATTATGAGTATAATCTTCACTCCTTTCTATATGCCTTTGGTTGGCATGATAGCGCTCTTCTCGTTCAGCTACCTGAGTCTGCTACCACTATCATATATGCTGAGAGTATTGCTGATAGTATATCTCTGCACAATCCTCATTCCTACGATTCTGATTCATTTCTATAGGAAGTATCAGGGATGGTCTATGCTGAAACTCGTGACGAGGGAAGGACGTATGGTGCCATACGTTATCTCTATCATGTGCTATTTCATGTGCTTCTACATACTCAACTATTTCCATTGCCCTCATTTCATGAGCTCAATAGTAGTAGCAGCCTTGTTCATCCAGATTCTCTGTGCAACCATAAACGTTTGGTTCAAGATATCAACCCACACAACGGCTATAGGAGGCTTCACAGGCAGTCTTGTTGCCTTTGCCGAGCTCTTCGACTTTAACCCGCTCTGGTGGCTATGCGTGCTTCTGATTCTTGCCGGACTCGTAGGCACAGGCCGAATGATACTTCGTCAGCACTCTTTGCACGAGGTGGTGTACGGGTATCTGATAGGTACAGTAATAAGCTTTATAACAATTTTAGTGATATAGAACAATGAAACCAATAGTTAGCATTATCATGGGCAGCACAAGTGATCTGCCTGTAATGGAGAAGGCTATGACCTTCCTTAACGACCAGAAGATTCCTTTCGAGGTAAATGCTCTTTCTGCTCATCGTACTCCAGACGCAGTAGAGGCATTTGCACGTGGTGCTGAGGAGCGTGGTATTCGCGTTATCATAGCAGCAGCAGGTATGGCAGCAGCTCTTCCGGGCGTTATTGCAGCAAGCACAACACTTCCCGTTATCGGTGTGCCTATCAAGGGTATGCTCGACGGTCTTGACGCTATGCTCTCTATCATTCAGATGCCTCCTGGCATTCCTGTAGCAACAGTTGGTGTAAATGGCGCTATGAATGCAGCTATCCTCGCTATGGAGATGCTCGCCCTCTCTGATTCAGAAATCGCTGGCCGTCTGAAGGAATACAAGTCAGGTCTCGGCAAGAAGATTGAGAAGGCAAACAAGGACCTCGCAGAGGTTAAGTACGAGTTTAAGACAAATTAATTGTCCATTTACTATTTACGAATTTACTATTTACTATTTGTGTACTATTTAATAAATTCACAATTTTTATTGCCAACGAAAAATAGTACATCAAACAAATTGTAAATAAATAGTACATAGTAAATAGTTAAATAGTAAATTATCACTTAAACTCTTCACTTGGATTTATCTACTATGCAAAGAAGATTAACAACTCCTACAAAGGTTGGCAATATAGTTATAGGTGGCGATGCCCCAATCCGGGTGCAATCCATGACCACTACCAACACCAATGACACGGAGGCTTGTGTGGCACAGGCAAAGCGTATCATTGAGGCTGGAGGTGAACTCGTGCGACTCACCACACAAGGCTCTCGCGAGGCAGAGAACATGAAGAATATCTCCGCTGCGCTGAAGGCTGAGGGTATCATGACCCCACTCGTGGCCGACGTTCACTTCAACGCCAACGTGGCTGATGTGGCTGCCCTTTATTGCGAGAAGGTGCGCGTGAATCCGGGCAACTATGTTGATCCTGCGCGTGTCTTTAAGAAACTGGAATATACCGACGAGGAATACGCTCAGGAGCTTCAGAAGATTCGTGACCGCTTCGTGCCTTTCCTTAACATCTGTAAGGAGCATAACACAGCCGTCCGTATCGGCGTAAACCACGGCTCTCTCTCCGACCGTATCATGTCACGCTATGGCGATACCCCTGCCGGTATCGTAGAGTCATGTCTTGAGTTCCTCCGCATCTGTCGTGATGAGGATTTCCAGAACGTGGTCATCAGCATCAAGGCAAGCAACACGGTTGTTATGGTACAGTCTGTTCGTCTGCTCGTCGAGAAGATGGACGAAGAGGATATGCACTACCCTCTCCACCTTGGCGTTACCGAGGCTGGCGAAGGTGAGGACGGACGTATCAAATCTGCTGTCGGCATCGGTGCCCTTCTTACCGAAGGCATCGGCGACACTATCCGCGTAAGCCTCTCCGAAGAGCCAGAGTGCGAGATTCCTGTTGCCAAGAAACTCGTCTCATTCATCCCTGAATGTGCCGAGAAGCGCGAGAACGCACGTATCGAAAACGGCACTCTCTACCTCGACTTCAACGAGTCTTCCCTGGAAGACCTCCAGCTCAAGGCAGCCATGACCGCAGGTGCCCTCCTAATCGACGGCAAGGCAAAGGATTTGGTGATAACCAACAAGACCCCTTCCCCGCTCCCCCTTAAAGGTGGAGAGCCGGTTCGCGATAGCAAGTCCCCCTTTAAGGGGGATTTAGAGGGTCTCCTAACCGAGCTATCGGACAGCATCCTTCAGGCTGCTCGTGTGAAGTTCACCAAGACCGAGTATATCTCATGCCCAGGTTGCGGTAGAACCCTCTACGACCTACAAGGCACCATAGCACGCATCAAAGCAGCTATCAAGGCAAAGTCGGCAGAGAACCCACGTTTCTCAACTCTCAAAATCGGCATCATGGGCTGTATCGTTAACGGTCCGGGCGAGATGGCAGACGCAGACTACGGCTATGTAGGTGCAGGTCCGGGCAAAATTTCCCTCTACAAAAACAAGGTTTGCGTGGAGAAGTCAATCCCCGAGGCCAACGCCGTGGAGAAGCTGATTGAGTTGATAGAAAAAGAGACCGCCCTCACATAAATGGAAGTCCGATGTTGATAACATCGGAGTATGTGTCAGGGGAGTAGATACACTCTTCAAATCAAAGGGAAGGTCTCTCAAATCTAAATAAAGAAATTATAAACAATTTATCCCCGTCAACCACCTCTGCGGGAAAAATACATACTACTCCCCTCCATTTATGGGAAGTCCGATGTTGGTAACATCGGAGTATGTGTCGGGGAGCAAAGGGGGTGGGTCTTTATGTCAGTATCAAACGCATTCGCAGAGAAACTGCTCGCCGTTAAGGCAATCAAGTTACAGCCAAACGATCCATTCACATGGGCATCAGGCTGGAAGTCACCAATCTACACAGACAACCGCAAGACTCTTGCCTATCCAGAGCTTCGCTCATTCGTTAAGCAGGAACTTGTCCACCTCGTACACACCGAGTTCCCAGAGGCAACAGCCGTAGCAGGCGTGGCAACAGGTGCTATCGCACAGGGTGCTCTCGTAGCCGACGAGCTCCTCCTCCCTTACTGCTATGTTCGTCCAAAGCCAAAGGATCACGGCATGGGTAACCAGATTGAGGGTACTATTCCAGAGGGTGCCAAGGTTGTAGTCATCGAGGACCTTATCTCAACAGGCGGTTCTTCACTTAAGGCTGTTGATGCCCTCCGTCAGGCAGGTTTCGAGGTTGTAGGTATGGTTGCAAGCTACACCTACGGTTTCCCTGTAGCTGAAGAGGCATTCAAGAAGGCAGGTGTCCGTCTCGTCACCCTCTCTGACTACGAGCACACCACCGCCATCGCAGCTAAGACCGGTTATATCAAGGAGGAAGACCTCGCCGTTCTCGCAGAGTGGCGTAAGGATCCGTCCAATTGGCGTAACGACCTTAAATAAAATTAATGACAGGTTGCTTTCGCCATTTACAAAAACAAATTAAAACAAAAGAAAACATAGAAAACAATAACTTTTTATGTTTGAAAGGAAAGAAATAGAACCTGTTCTGAAAGCTAAATTAAAGAAATATGTCTATGACATAGTAGGATGTTGTCAAGAGGTACATAAAGAACAAGGTCCTGAGCTAACAGAATATATCTATCAGGAATCATTGGAAATCGCATTTAAGCAAGCCAATATTCCATTCAAGAAAGAATACTATTTCAATCCAAAATTTAGAGGCGTTGTCTTAAACACAAAGATGCGTGTGGACTTCTTCGTAAAAGATAAAGTTTTCGTTGAGTGTAAAGCAATTAACGAAATAGGAGTTCACGAACGTCTTCAACTCTGGGCATATGCGAGCAGCAAAAATCAGAATAGGAATACTATATAATTTCCTTCCTGTTATGGATGAATGCGAGAAATATTATTATGACCCAGAAGATGATAGTATAGGATACTTTTAAATTGTAAAAGGTTTTATTTTGTTTTATCCTGTTTTTTTAATTGGCGTAAGCAACCAAAATTAATAGTAATAAATGTCCAAATACGAAAGCCAAATAAAGATGCTCAACGCACCTGTTGAGCGAGTATATGCAACGCTGAGTAATCTTGAGAACTTCCGTCCTATTCTCGAAAACGCAGCCAACAACCCAATGGTGGCAGAGAAGATGAAGGAAGCAGGTCAGGACCCGGCACAGCTTGAGAAACTCAAGGAGGTAGAACTATCTGCCGACCGCATCGCCATCCCAGCACCAATGATAGGCACTATTGCCCTCAACATCATTGAGCGCGAGGAGAACAAATGTATCAAATTCGCTACAGAGCAGTCACCGGTAGATGCAAATCTCTGGATTCAGGTATTGCCAGTAAGCACAGGCGGTTCAAAGATGCGCCTCACCCTCAAGGCCGACCTCAACATGATGATGAAGATGATGATCGGCAAGAAACTTGAGGAGGGTATCGACAAATTCGCCGATATGCTCGCTATGCTACCGTATTAAGTGAAAAGTGAATAATGAATAACGAATAGTGAATAATACTGCTGTCGCCAATTGGGAACCATAGCGAAAGTCTCATAAAGGTGTCCACCAGTATTAAGTATTATTCATTATTCACTTTTCACTATTCACTTTTCACTATTCACTTTTCACTATTCACTCTTAACCGTCCACCACCATACACTTATCCCCTACCCTTATCTCCGCTTTGATAATCTCCAGCCAGTCGTTACCCTTAACGCAAAGCACACCAGCCACAAGCTCACCACAGTGCATCGTACAGCCTATCTTATCAAACAATCCATTACCCGAGCGTATCTCACCGCACCTCTTGCCATTCTGGGGGTATAGAATCATTACGCAATCCTCATACACTTTCAGCTTATACCTCCCGTCATTAGGCGCGAACTGCTCTCTTACTATCACGGAGAACGGTTGAAGCTCTTCTCCGAAATATACATCGTAAGAGGCAATGCCCCTTACGACGATATTCTTCTTTAGTCTTATCATATACAGAAATTCATTAATGACATTTGACATTTCGACATTTGACATCAGCAATCTTTGAGTACTGTGTCTTTTCCTGATTTTGGTTTACAGTTTTTGGTTATTATTAAACTGGCTTTGTTGACATCATACTGAAATTGTTGCCATATTCCTGAAAAGGTTCACACATTCCTGATTTCGTTGACATCGTACTGAATATGTTTACTCCGCATGGATACTATGAAAAACACTCGGGGGATGCCCGACGGCAGGGGGCAGACAGCCCCCGGGAGTCCTGCTGCTTCTGCCCGTGTACCTGTGTGGGTACCTGCATCCCAAGACTATAGTGTGGGCGCTGGTCGTT
>JAEEGJ010019683.1_pt1 | contig 14821 bp, 10 predicted proteins | sample 8958761 | NCBI WGS metagenome assembly JAEEGJ01 (sample SAMN16246546, study PRJNA631951) | gut metagenome | biome: gut microbiome; feature: rumen; material: RS-attached | host: Bos | place: Iran: Karaj | collected 2018-10 | reverse complement strand
TGTATCGTCTCGATTCTGAGCCAATTCAGCTTTAGCGTTTTCAGCCTTTTGATGTTCAACATCAGCTTTTTGACGTTCTTCGTCAATCAGCTTTTGAGCCTTGGCTTGTTCTTCGGTTCGCGCATCGGCAATCTCCTGGCGGAAAACATCGCCAGCACTGACGAATCCATACTTTTGTCCAATGCTTTTGAACGCCATGTTCAACTCCTTCAGAGCGTCTTTATCTAGATACTCCGTCAAATATACACTAATTTTTTCGAGCAAACAAGAGCGCTCCTTGTCTGGCATTTTTTGCAGTTTCGGCTTGAACTGATTAAACACCTCAAGAATGGCGTCCTTGTCGTAAGCGTGCGCCATCGCCGCAATACCAAAGCCAGTCGTTACATTTTCGCAAGCGAGGCAGTCACTGTCCGGGATGTCCGACATGTTCACGAACGCACAGCGAAATGGCAAAACCATGCCGTGAAAATATGCGGGATAATCCTTCTCAAGCAATTCAAGCGGATTCCAATTTTCTCGTCCGTTATAAAAAATCATCGCCATCGTCGGGAGTCCGTCGAATAGGCGTCCCTCGTCAAAGCGCTTCATCACGGAACGCATGTAACGCGCAAGCTGATTGAACATATCGGCATCGCGACCGGACTTGTGTTCCACAAGGATGCCCACAAACACGGGCGCACCCGTCAAGACATTCACTCGGAAAGCCAAATCCGCGTCACCCGTTTCGTACACTTCGGAATACGAATCCGGAATGCGGACAAGCGTATCCAAATTTACCGCAGAGAGAAACTCCCCCACATCAATATTTATTTTACCTGCAAGTTCCAGCAAGTACCTGAGATGTTTTACATCTGCAAATAGCCAACGGAAAAAAGCATCGTGAGGCTTTTTTGCAGTCTGTTTTTCTTCCATAAAAATCCTTTCTCTTTTTTAGAGACAAGTTCATAAAAGAAATGATATAAGAAAGGATATAGCAAACGATATAAGAAAAACAGTTCATCAGAACCGTCGACTATAATCTAACAAACGAGTTCAAGAAAAACAAGAGGCCGTTTTGCAGAGCGTTCATTTTGCAAACAACCGTTTGCAAGCAAAAGTCATTCAGTAAAGGTCAACGGGATTGTGACAGTTGTTTTGCCGGATTTTATTTTATGAAACATCCAACGGCTTACATATCGTTGAATTTCAGTGTCAAATTCGCGATTTTGTGTTGTAGAGGAAACGATGGAAATGTCAGAAATTTCGCCACAGGAAATTATTGTGAATTTTAAGGTAATTTGGCCTTGAAATCCCGGCATTTTTTTTAAGTGTTTACGATAAACATGACGAAGGCCTGGTGTTCGTTGACGAAAAAATTTCAGAACATCAGAAGCAGAACGAGAAACATTCTTTTCATTTTTTAAATCAATATCTCTTACAGATGGATAGTTAACCGTGCCCCTTTTAACATTTCTCCCATAATCCAAGCTAGGGGCATAGAAAATCTCATGAACCATATTCTCTATACCACCTTTATCGAAATCCGTCACATTCTCCGTTTTATTTTTTTGACTTTTCTCTTCTTGGACAACCACCGAACTGCTTGAAATTTCAGTTTGCTCTTTTTCTTCTTTGCAACTAGAAAATACGAGGGATACACTCACAACAATAATCGCAATGAAAAAGTTTTTTATTTTAAGAATTTTCATAATAGCCTCGCATTCTTTCACTCTTGCTAATGTTAGTGTTTCTGAATATCATTTACAAAATCGCAAAAACAACGCCAAGCGTTTTTATGAAAATTTACATGCAAAAAAGATTCCCGGCCAAACAGGAAATGAGGTCGCACCCCTAGGAGTGCTTTGAGGTATGGGCTCGGGGCTTGCGCCCCTTTGGGGTATTAGAGATGCTCAAAGCGAAGCGACCTGATAGGAGCATTTGCTCCGAGCTCATAGCCCATAGCGGCAAAGCCGCTACCCAATCACTTCCAATGCGGCATACTTGAGGATAATGGTGCGGTTCATGCTATCGCGGTCAAAACGCACATCGACGCGAGCACCATCACCACTGCCGTAAGCCTTGACGATAACGCCGTTTCCGTACTTGGAATGTCGCACTCGTGCTCCAACGTGGTACGGATTCTGGTTTGCAACTTGGCTATATTCATCATAGACTACACGCGGACCGCTTGGTGCAGCAGGCTTTGGCGAAGCCACCTTAATCGGATTGCGATAAACAATGTGCTTATCGTTTTTCTTGATGGACGCAGGCACCGCCGCCGGGCGAGAACCGTACGAGCCTCCGCCATAACTGCCGGAACCGCTACGCGAGCCATACGAATTGCTGCCGTAAGAGCCTCCGGATGAGCGAGAACTTCCGAAAGATCCCGAAGAACCATAAGACGGACGGGAACCAAAACTTGACGAGCCGTAAGAACCATAAGACGGCTTAGAACGAGTATTGCCTACAAAATCAGGCACGCCCGGACGAGTATTCAAGCACGGCGTAAAGTCCACAACCGACGGGTCCAATTCCTTGAGGAACCTAGACGGAGCAAAAGGACGAATGTTTCCCTGGAAAAACCTACGTTCCGCATGGTACAGATAAAGTTTCTTTTCGGCGCGGGTACAGCCCACGTAGAACAGGCGGCGTTCTTCTTCCATTTGCTCGTTGATTTCGGCCATTGATAGCATCGACGTTCCGCGCACGAGCGGGAAAATTTCGTCATCGCAGCCCGCCAAATGAACCGTATTGAATTCCAAACCTTTAGCCATGTGGATTGTCATGAGCGTCACAAGGCCCTTCGACGTATCGACTTTCTTGTCGCCATCCGTCAAAAGCGAAATATCCTGCAAGAAAGCATCGAGAGTCGCTCCCGGATGGTCTTCGTCAAATTCGCGGATAGCGTTAATCATTTCGTCCAAGTTTGCAATGCGTTCATCAGCGGTGGTTTCGTCTTCCTTGCGCAAGAAATCCTTATAACCCGTATCGTTGATAATCGTCTCGGCGAGAATCGGGAGCGGAGTTTCACCCGAATTCATCATGTTTTTCCAACGGATGACAAGGTCGGTAAAGCCTTTCAGCTTCGGCGCGCCGCGCCCCGTGCCGTTCGCTTCGGCCAACAAATTGTCCCACAACGACCCCTCGCCCGCTTTAACTTTTGCAAGAACGCCTTCGACAGTCGTTTTGCCGATGGCACGCGGCGGAGTGTTAATCACACGCAAGTAGGCGGCATCGTCCTTTTCGTTCGCTAGCACGCGCAAATAGGCCAAAATATCCTTGATTTCCTTGCGGTCCCAGAATCTTGTTCCGCCAAAAATCACCGACGGAATACGCAAATCGTTGAGAGCCTTTTCGAGCACACGCGACTGTGCGTTGGTGCGGTAGAAAACAGCCGTCTTTGCATAAAAATCAGGCCCGGCCTGCGCAATCGCCTTTGCGATGTTCGAAGCTTCGGAACGGTCATCTTCAAAATAGCGCACGTGAATGAGCTCGCCCGCTTCTTCCTTGGAGAACACGTTCTTCTGCATTTCTGCAGGGCGGACGTTATGAGCAATCACGGAACCGGCACCCTTCACAATATTTGCAGTCGAGCGGTAATTGCGTTCCAGCTTTACAATCGTCACCGGGGCGAAATCGCGGTGGAAGTTGCGGATAATCTTGATGTTTGCGCCGCGCCAGCCGTAAATACTTTGGTCGTCATCGCCCACCACCGTCACGTTTTTGGTTTCCGGATTGATGAGCAATTTCAAAAGTTCATACTGAACGTCGTTTGTATCTTGATATTCATCCACGACAACGTACTGGAATTGATGACGCAAAGACTCGACCAATCGAGGCACCATCTGCAACATCTTGACCGTATTGAAAAGCAAGTCATCGAAATCCATCGCATTCGATTCCGCAAGCTTTTTCTGGTAAGCGGCGTAATAACGGGCATAGCGTTCTTGATCGGCGAATTCCGCATTCAACATCGCGATATCCGGAGTCTGCAACGTTGCCTTGTCGCCTTTGTACAAAATCGTGTTCTTGTAACGCGAAATCGCACCGTGAACTTTTTTCAGTTCCGCAGCATCGTAATCATCGCCCAGATCGTCCTTCAAAATTTCCTTGAGAATTCGCTTCTGGTCATCATCATCGTAAATCGAAAAGTTCGCATCGAACCATTTGCCGCCAAGCGCCTGAATCACAAAATCTTTTGCGAGGCAGAGCTTCAAAAGCTTAAGGCACACGGAGTGGAACGTTCCCATCCACATGAACGGCAAGCGGTTATCCAGAAGTTTCTGGATACGGTCCTTCATTTCGCGAGCGGCCTTGTTCGTAAACGTCACCGCTAAAACGCGATTGGATTCCACGTTATGGAAAGAAACCAAATGAGCAATTTTGTAAGTAATGCAACGCGTCTTTCCAGAACCTGCACCAGCAAGAATCAGCATCGGACCGTTAATTTTCTTTGCGGCTGCGGCCTGTTCTGGGTTCAACTCTTTATCTAAAACACTACCATCTACAATATTTGCCATCTAGCACCTCTAGTCGATATACAGATGTGCAATATAGTAATTAGTAGGAAGTTAGACAAATGCGTAGGCCGAGCGTCGCGGCCAAGCTTGCTTGGACATGACCGAGGCCAGCATTGAACGCCGTTGGCGTTCGTGGCTGCGATTATGACATATCAAAATACAAGTATTCTGCTGCGTCATAACCTTGCGCACTATTGGGGCTTGAGCGTAGCGAAAGTACAAGTAGGAAGTAGGCAGTTAGAAGTAGACAGTGGTCAATGGTCAATGGTCATTGGTCATTAGTCATTAGCTTACAAAAAAAGGAGATCCCGGAACGGTGTCCGGGATGACAAGACGCAATGTCTAGATAACTGTTCCCGGAACGGTGTCCGGGATGATTCACCAACCAAATTCAACAAAAGAGCACTGGATCCTATCGCTACGCTCCAGGATGACGGTCTGGGAAGACGGCGTTCGAAAATAAATCTTCCTACAACCGACTGATTACTTCTTGCTTTTCTTTGCAGGGGATTTTTTCTTCTTTTCGCTCATCTTGACACGGCGAGAACCGGCACGGAGACGGTCCCATGGAGCAAAGGACATCGTTCCGAACGTAAAGCCAAAGAACCACACGTTAAACGCCACCCAAAGGATTGCGGCGATTCCCATTCGCCTCCAGTCCACAACGACGCTCATATCGACAACTAGTGCCGAAAGCGACAAGAGCGAGGCTATCATGATCGGAGCAAGCATTTTCTTGCCCGCCTTAACAAGCGCACCAGCCGAGGGAGTTCCGTCGCCAAGTTCTTTGCCAGCAATCAACGCACAAGCGACAATGCCCGAAAAGCCGACACCGCTCAGCACCGCCCACATAAGCCACGCTTTGCCAATCATCATCGGGAACCACCCCAAAAAGCCGGTCAACAACAGCCAAGAAAGCGCGAAGGGGAACAAGGCGCATGCGACACTCCACTTGGCAAAGAGCATAAGAAGCAGCGCAAGCCCAGCAAACGCACCGAAAAATATCAGCAGCATGTCCTCGTCGCCACCCAACGCAAACAGAGCCCCCACAAAAGCAGCAACGCCAAGCAAGCCCGCCAGGCCACCCCGCCATCCACCAAATACAAAGTAAAGCACCACCATGGAAAGCCCCGCGACAAAGATGTACTGCGAAGAATTCCAAGCAGAAACGACATTCGTAAACTCAGCAATCCACCGGCCCAGCGCTTCAGAGGCCCCCAAAGGCAAAGAACCCATCTGCTGCCAGCCCGTCGCCACAAACGCAACGGCAAAGCCAACCATCAAAAGCACAAAAATCAAGCGAAAGCGGAGAGACAGTTCGAAAATTTTTTGAATTTTCCCCGGTTTTTCACGTAAATCCATTCTTTACCTCGATATCAACAATTTTTGTTTTTTAGTCCAAGTTTTAGTCTTTGTTTTCTTCGATTCGGAATTCGATTCCGAAACTTCGCTACGGACAACATAGTGGTACAATCCGTTAGCCAGCAAGCGCCCATAATTATCCTTGCCGTTCCAATGAGTCTCGCCGGACTTTGCGTCCTTAATGACCTTGACAAGTCTGCCGTGCTGGTTGTAAATGAAGATCGTCACCTTCGAATTCTGCTCTGCGGCAAGATTCTTAAAGTAGAACGTCGTTCCCGCCTTTCCCATCGGATTTGGAACGTTGAACACATCAGAAAGTCCCGTCTGCATCGCATCCGTTATTTGCAAATTGATAAGCTTGGTTGAAGCATTGCCAAGAACGTCCTGTGCGCGGACCTTGAAAACGTAATTTCCTGGCGGATAAGCTTCGCTCGTCAAAGACTTGCGGGCAACGGCACGTTTAGAGGCTTGTTCCAAGAATGGTGACGGATGGTAGGGATCTTCCAAACCAACCATTTCGAAAGATATACCTTCATCGGCCTGTTCACGATAATCCAGAGCCGTTCCATCTTCAACAACAACTTGCAAGCAAGCAGGCGTCTGGAGCTTGACGAACTGGTTGTTGGCAAAAGAAGACGTCGCACCCGCATAGCACGATTGAATGGTAATCGTCGGCGGAGTCTTGTCGTTCAACGAATCTGCATAATTCGAAAGGCCCGTTATTTTAATATTTTCTTCGAGATAGCGACCGACAGCAACTTCATTCGTCGAATATACCCATGCGCGTAGTTCCGCAAGCGAATCTCCGATGTTCAACTTTTTCGGCGTCACGAATTCCGTTTCAAAGCGGCCTCCGACAACAGGAACGATTTCGGAATAAATAAGCGGTCCATCATAGGGTACTTTAAGCGTCGAGTCCCTTGCAATCAATGGAAGAGGCTTATCGACACGCCCTTCCCTTAACGTCAGAGCTATACTTCCCGACGAAATTCCAGATACAGTTCCTGCCAACTTCATCTTATCGAGGGCCTTTATTGAATCCACCGGCGAATCAAAGGAAATCTTCAGCTTAGCGTAAGGCATACGAATCACGGGTTCCCCAATCAAGACGTAATGCTCTGAATTATAAACGGTCTGCATGTCATTTTTTTTGAAGATATTGTCCTTGGCTTGCATATAGGCCACCCCCAGATAGTTGCCATTTTCAAGCACAGCACGACTTATAAAGTTATGTGCAAAAGTCTGATTATAGCTTGCATACGTTTCGCGAGTAGCGCCCACTGCGGCTATAGCACCTGCTTCGGGGGCGACGACAAACGATTCGGACAACGATCTTGCCCCGCCTTCGTCAAAACGGCCTACGGTGCAAGAAAACGAATTTAAGATGGTATAAAATCTTTTGTTAGAAAGCTTAGATACATACCAGTTCTTGAGCAGCCCTTCAGAAGCCCACGCAACCTTTGAACCATGACCGTAGTACATAGTCATCAAGGCACCTTGGTTCATGATACTCAAAAAATCGTTTACGGCATCTTGTTTCTGTCCAGCGGCGTCGTACTCGTAATTCAAAAGATAAACCTTCTTCAAGTTCATTCTAAATCCAAGCTTCGCGGAGGAGGTATCTATCATCCTTGCGAGATTTTCCTGGTGCAGCGTATGTGGAGTCGCATCAGCTTCAACGCCATTCCGAGCATCATCTGCGGCCATCAAGAGCGTCGATCTCCATTCGCCATGGTCGAACTTTCCGATTTCATCGTAATCCTTAGCTTTCTCGTTATAATCGTAAAATTCAGAAACAGAAGAAACCGGCAAACGCCCTACAGCAACATCTACATCATATGGTTTGCCACTGCGGACAACTTCTCCGGAATCGAGCGCCGCAAAGAAATCTTCTGTCACCGTAGCTTCTTTTTCAAATGGAGGCATGTAGTTTTTGCCGAGTTTTGCGTTAACGCCGCGATAATCGAAATGGCCCGCCCCGGCAAGCAAAACGAACCTCAAATCGGGACAAACGCTTCGGGCGTAAGCAATAAAGTTTCTAATGGCTATCGGCGATAAAGCGCCACCCGTATAATGTCTGTAAATATTTTCAGCAGCAACAACGGCAGTCACAAGCGGGCTTGCCGACTTGTCGCTAGAACGGAACACCGCCAAAGATTCTGCCGGAGCGAGAAATTCTTCGGGAGCTATAATCAAGTATTCTGTTTTCGATGAAATCTTGGCTAGGTTTTGGACAACATTTTTCGATACCGAGGTAATGCCTTCAAGACTAACAGCCTTGCGACGATCTTTATCGTGGAAGAGCATATAGCGGACATCTTCATTTTCTCCAATACTATCCACAGCAAATCCGTTTGTGATTTTCAAAAGCCCCACAGGCTTGAAATCCTTGAACTTCATCAAGCGGAGGTTTTCGTTTTTCCCCACCGGGATGCGGACAACGCCCGTCGCAAAGCCTGGCAACAGCCATTCCGACGAATCTATAGACACGGTCGAAGGATTCCACTGGTACGCCACAGAGTAACCGTCAAAACGGTCACTCTGTTTTGTATTCGGCAGCAAAGTCAACTCAAATTCATTATCGGATTTCTTCAACGATTTGATGTTAAACCCAAAATTTCCGCCAGGCAGCAAAGTTCCTTGACTCCAAGAATGAGTTTCGCCATTCACTTTCAAACCAAAGCGAATGAACAACATCCTTTCTTCATAGCTTCTGGTAGAATACGAAAAATCCGTTCTCTGTTCAACGCCAGCCGACGACTCAATCGAACGGTACGGGAAAAAGGAAACCCCAACAAAGCCCCTGCTCCCAGACACAAGCCCCGGTAAATCTCTCGTCGATGAAAAACTCAAATCCGACGGCGACAAGACGGTCGTATCGTTCATGCCATGCCAGATCCAAAACCACTCCTTACCGGTGGAACTTTCCCAATCCAGATTCTTGCCGAAATAAGTATCGCGCAGCAAAAGTTCTTTTTCGGCACGCACGTACCTAAACCAGTCGATATCCTTTGGCGAAGATTTCGGCTGGGCAAGAGTTTCCAGACGAAGGCCTTTGCCCACTTCCTTATAACCGAATATAAAATACTGGTAATAGGAATACGGCGAATAAGAATGGAAATACGCCATGTTCAATTTGTAAAATTCACCCGGTTCCGCATCAATCCGTTTCCAGAATGCGTTTCCATAACCGACGAAATAAAGCGTATCGCCATCGTCAAAAATATTATTGGAATTGCGGTCATTAACTTTGATAGGCAGTTCAAAGACCTGATTCGGGTTACGCAATTTTGCACCGGGAGCCATGTCCGGGAGCGTATCTGGAGCAGCTCCATAGACGCAAAGTTTTTCAATAGGAATGCCATCCAGTTCGCTTTGCCGCAAAACTTTGAGGAGCGAATTGCGGACTGTCTTGAAATCGACTGCATACATGCCGTCTTCGGCAAACGAAGCCATGTTCTTGTCGCCTACGACTAGCTGGGCCAGCTGAACAACGTTATCCAGTTCCGCCGACGCTTCGCGGCGCAACGCAGAACCCATCGTAGAGGAAACGCCGAACTGCGATGCCGCTTTCGCATTCGCCACAAGCATGAGAGCTCGCGCACCGGGATTTCTGCCACTAGCCACAGACGAACCGAAATCCACTTTCAAGCGGAACTTTTCACGGAGCGAGACAGAATTTCCATGCATCACGTATAACGGGACCTGCACATCGGAGAGCCACAAGTTGTCTTTCAGGTACGGTTCAGAAACAGAGACCGGCAAAGCTTTTGCCGGAGTCGATTTGCAAAGCGAAGCTCCAAGCGGAAGGACCTTGCTATCTGTCACGGAAACAGACGGTTTTATGTTCGAAGGAAGCGCGATGCGGTAATACCTGACAGGAACAGCATTTGAATCACTGTAAAAGGAATTTTCAGGTTTAAAATGCTTTCCCGAGCCGTCTTCGCAGAGTTCCACTGACGAATTGAGGACTTCATCGTCCAAGACAAAATGCTTTTTGGAATCTTCCACGACAGAAGATGCCAAGCTTGAAACCGTTGCGCAAGCAACGAAGAGAATCTGGATTTTTTTTACGATGGATTTCACAAAAAAACAAAATAGAAAATTTTATAAAAGAAGAAGCCCGCACGGAGGCGGGCAAGACAAAAGGCAAGAACATTTAGGCGTTAAAATCAAGGTCTCTTAACAACCATTTCAAGGAACCCGTTCCCCGTCGTGTGCATTTCGATGACCTCCCCCCCCGCAGCTTTCGCCTTGAAAACCGTAATATATTCGGGAGGGACGCCTTTCGAGAGAATCATCTCGATTTCTTTCTCCGTAATCATATATTTCGAGTTCCACGAACCCATGTACCAGTGCCACGGCTGCCAGTTGAAAATGCCGCGGGTCGATTGCACAAATGCACGGAGCATCATGGAATACTCGTATTTCAGAAATCCAAGATAATCCATCACTTCATTATGCTTTTCAACGATAGTCTTCGTGGCAAAATCAGCATCGTAACGCAACGGCGTCTTGTCGGGATTGTCGTAAGTAAAACGAATTTGCTTATCCAGAACCGATATTTTCAAATTCGAGCGGTCGAGATGCACAAATTCAGTTTCAGAAACTTGTTTGTAATCCCTGAATACGACATCGGGCGTTAAGACTTTGTTCAACTTCAAAGGTACCGGTTTGGCATCGAACGCACCCAGTTCATAAAAGACAAGCACTTCGCCTGCGCCCTTCGGCAACAGCACCGAGAGCAAAGGCTTGTCGCGTTCGGTAATCGCCCAAATCATCTTTGGCTTGTTCGACGAATTCAACATCGGGTCGAGCACCTTCATCACGGAGGGGTCGCGGACGCCGTTCACGTCCCATTCCATCCACGTTCCCGTGCCACCGACAGAATCGAGCACGTCAAAGAGACGGCCTCCATTAAAACCTTCTTTCGCTTCGATTGCGCCGTAAATTTTTGTCGAAGACGCAACCGCTTTAGCCTTGGATGATATCGCAGACGGAGCCGCCCATGAAGCAGCCACAAAAGCACAAGCAATTGCGCAAGCAGCAAGATAGTTACGCATAAACTCTATATCCTAATTACAGTTCTACTAGAAACCAATCGGTTCAAAGAGCGATTCGTCCAGACGGGTATATTGCATGTGATATTTCTTGTCGAGCCAGTAAAGAGCAAGCTTTACGTCAGACCATTTCTTCTTTGCGGCAGTCGCTTCGACACCCTTTGTGATTAGCGGCAACGTTTCAATAAGATTCAATTTCCACTTGGTGTCATCCCAATCAAACAACATAATCGGGACTTTCGGACTCGTCGCTAGACCCACGCTTCCGCGGTCGTTCTTGACTTCGAACGGGCCCATGTTCACGCGATCGACCAAATTCAAAAATTCGCTACCGTACAAAAGCAAATGGAGCATGCGGTAATCCGACACTTGCCAGAGGTGTTCGCGTTCGTACAACCTATACAGCAAGATAGCGTAAGCTTCGTAGAATTGGCAAGAAGCAAGCGCCGTCGAATCGTAGTTTTTCGCATGATTTTCAAGTTCGTCCATCCAGTATTCCGAAGAATCCGTCAAGAACTCCAGTAACACGTCCGACGAAGCGTGATTTTTCACGGCGGCCTTGAACGAGTCGAACATCTCGCCCAGCATAGCAAGTTTGTCCGCCTCTTGAGCCTTGAATTTGGCATCGCGGACGGCTGCGGTCTCAACAGGTTCGTTTGAGGAACTGTTAGAAGAACCGGCACAGCCCATCATAAACGTGAATACGCTCACCAAAAGCGCTAGAACTATTTTATTTTTCAAGATATGCATCGCGATACCTATTTGAAAATGAATCTGGACGAACTTTTACGGGCATGCTCCCTGAAAGGTTATCAAGGCAGCGGACCCGGCGGCCAGCACAGGAACAAGACCAATACCGGCGTTCATCTTTCGTTACAACAATATAATTTAGAAATTAAGTCTTCCGAAAGCAGGAGCGCAAAAGAGAATAAAATTCACGCACTGCACCGCATGCAAATGGCTCTTGCGTTGAATGTCCGCGAGACGCCTCCCGAAGTCGAGATGAAATTTCCAGGGAGCAACGGGCACATCCAGCCGAGCAATCCGCAATTTCCGCTATTCGTCGCCCACGTTTTTGACATCATGGCGACAAAGAATGGCGACACGAAAGCGGCAGCGGCGGCATTTGGACTTTCGCCGAGCGCCCTTGTGAAAATACTCCGGCAAGACAAGTCATGTGCCGCAAAGCTCCAAGGGAACCGCGTCGAAAACGGCAAGATCAAACTGCATTTTTAGAGGAGAGAACGCCCTTCGGGCTACAGACGAGAGACGAGAGATTAGGTTATAGGTTTTAGGGATTAGGGTTTAGGAACGCGAGGGGGACTGTATCTGCGATAAGTGCTGTGTAAGCTGGTCCCGGCACGGGGGCCGGGATGACAACGCGAGCGGGAACGCTTACGCAAGGAAAAACGTTTTGACAATGATGCTATGAAAGCGTCATCCTATATTAGTAGGGTGACTTTTTTAGATACTTTTGTAAACTTTAAAAGTTGGGAGTGGTACCGGTAACCCGAATTTGTCATCCTGGAGGCGTAGCCGATAGGATCCAGTCACAGTTCTAGTAAACAAAGGCTAGGATTTAGAATTTAGAAATTAGGATCGCGAAGGGAACAGTATCTGCGAGGGGTGACGTGTAAGCTGGTCCCGGCATGCTTCGGCAAGCTCAGGGACCTTAAGGCCGGGATGACATGCAAAAAAATCAAATACGACATCAAAAATAATTTGCAATAAATCGCGGAGAAAGCTTGTAAATACTGAGCTCCCGGCGTAGTAAACATCTTTTTACAAAAAAGTCTTGGACAAAACACCCCCTAAAAGCGTGTTAAATAAGTAGGACCATTCCACAAAATAGGAGGTTATATGAGTCCTACAACAAAAAAACACGTCTGCCTCAGTGCAGCCGCCACCCTCATGGCGATTTCTCTCTGGAATTGCTCCAGCGAATCCAGCGCAGAATCGGCCATTCAGTCCATCCAGACAAGCGAATCGGCCAATGTCGCTCTCAACCTGGACTTTGCCGAAACGCCGCTGCTCGACAGCCTTGTGCTCGACTGCTACGGCACGGACACGCTCCATCTCGTCCATTCCATCGAAAAGAAGTCATTCAACCTCGACCTTTTCCCGGGCGAAGAATGGGTGTTCAACGCAAAGCTCTACGCGAACGGGGCCTTGATGCAGGAGGGCGAAGTCACGACCGCCCTCGAAGCAGGTTCCGCCGTGAACTTGAAGATTCCGATGCATGCGCTCGTCGGTTTCGTCTATGTGAAGATTCCCATCGGCTTTGGGAACCCCGCAGGCATCAAGAAGGGCGAAATGAAGCTCACCAGCAATGGCGAAACCTTCACCTACCCCATGGTATTCGACTCCGAGAACGTCACCTTCACCAGTGACGACCTCAAGCTCGACCGCGAATACCACATCACCATCTCGATGCAAGACGAAAGCAACAAGACCATCTTCAGCATGGAAGACGACTTCACGCTCGACGAAAACTCGCCCATTCCGCACTTCCAGATTGAATCGCTTCGCAGCAAGATTGCGCTTGCGATTGACCTTGCGAAGGACGTGAATTTGCAGGTTTCGCTCAAGCTCCCGGCCATCAAGCGCGCACCGGCGGTCAACGACATCGTCGTGAGCGAATTCTTCGTGCAGCCCAACACCAAGGATTCTACGCAGTTCACCTTCGTGGAATTCTACAACGGCAGCACGGATTCGCTCATTTTGGACAAGTGCACTTTCGGCAAGACTTCGAACGTGAGCGGTTCCGCTGAAATCGCAACACTTGTACTTCCGCCAAACGAAGTGCTCGTCGTGGGCGACCTCGAAGGAGCAAGCTCCGCCGGCATCTACAAATATACCGAAAGCATGCCTTCGTTCGGCAAGTCTTCCGGCTCGCTTGTACTGCAGTGCAACGGAACGGTTCTCGACTCGCTCTACTACGGTAAGGCCGATACGCTCCACGTTTCGCCGCTGCCCATCGGTTCGTCATCGGCTGCTGTCCGCAAGAGCACGCAGCTGAACATCGGGCTTTGGAACAAGCGCACGGAACCCGATTCCTGGTGCACGAACATCCCCACTCCGGGAATCATTTCGTCCTGCGGAATCTAGGGTAAATCCTAGCTCGAAATAAAGTGATGAATCCATTCGCATTTTGCAATGGGTTCATCATTCTATTGCCTAAAAGCAATCAAAGTAATCCTGCAAAAATGTTGACTATTAGCCAAATTTTGGTTATATTAAAAATGTACTTAGTAACCATAAAAAAATTCGCAGAAAAAAACGCAAGAAAGATGCCAAAGCCAGAACAAATAAAACTAATACAGCTTATAGCTGCATTGAAAGAATCTGGACCGATACAGCCATCCTTCATGCACTATTCAAAACTCAGCGAAAACAACTACCATTGCCATCTCTCAACGCATTGGGTTGCATGTTGGAAATTTGAAAAAAAATCTTTAACCATTGAGGTATATTATGCAGGCAGTCGTGAATCAGCCCCGTACTAGAACAACCGAAGCAGCCTCCTTCAAGATTGAAGGCAAAGTGCCTGTATTCGTTCTAATGTTTCTAGAATCAGCATTTAAAAAAGCTTTCAAAGTCGAAATCACGGATTCCGATGACGATGTCGCCATCCCTGTAGAAGAATCAGAATGGTACAAAGAAATCACAGCCTCAATGACACCGGGCGACGCAGTAAAGGCTGACCGAGGTCTTCGCGGATGGACTCAAAAAGTTCTCGCCCAAAAGCTCAACATTTCCGTGCAAAATCTCTCCGAAATAGAACGCAATGTTCGACCAATTTCAAGAAAAATGGCATCAAAACTCAGCAAGGTTTTCGGAACACCACCGTCAACATATTTTAAAGTGTAGCACGAGACTTCGATAATTTAGAAACACAAA
>JAEEGJ010019680.1_pt1 | contig 14823 bp, 15 predicted proteins | sample 8958761 | NCBI WGS metagenome assembly JAEEGJ01 (sample SAMN16246546, study PRJNA631951) | gut metagenome | biome: gut microbiome; feature: rumen; material: RS-attached | host: Bos | place: Iran: Karaj | collected 2018-10 | reverse complement strand
GCCCTTGAAGAACATTTGATAAGGTTGATGCATTGCTAGAATTACATATAAGATTTACCATCGACCTATGTATATAAAAGCACATTGTGCTATAGTAGCACCACGCTATCTGGATTATCGAGTAGATGACATTGTCCAACTACTCAATGATCTTGATCCGATCAATCGAGAAACAAGATACTTCGAGCCTCAAACAGGTTTTAGATCATAGATCTGCCTGTTTGAGGCTCGATCTTTTTTAAATAAATGAATGGAATTAAGTAAATGGCAAAACCTTTTGTAAAATGGGCTGGCGGCAAAGGAAAGCTGCTTAAGACTCTGGAAAAATACCTTCCTTCAGACTTTGAAAGACAAGAATCTATCACCTACATCGAGCCTTTTGTAGGTGGTGGCGCCATGCTTTTTCATATGCTCGAGCGATATAAAAACATTAATAAAGTCATTATTAACGATATTAATCCTGAACTCATAGCATGTTATAGGCAAATACAGAATGAGCATGAAAATCTAATTCAAGAGCTTAGGGAACTTGAAAACAAGCATTTGTCTTATCAATCTCACGAGGAAAGGAGAAAGGATTATGAGGCAAATCGAGAGGAATATAATGAACTTCATCTATCACAAGACTCGGCAAACTTATTTGAGGTCAGGAAAATAGCTCTTTTTATATTTTTGAACAAAACGTGCTTCAATGGACTTTATCGCGAAAATCGGAGAGGTATTTTTAATGTACCCTTTGGCCGATATGCACATCCTACAATTTGTAATGAGAGTCAGATTATTGAAGCTCACAATGCGCTGCAAGGAGTTCAAATATTAAATGATGACTATCATGTTATTAAAGTAAATCCTAATGAATATTCATTTGTTTATATTGATCCTCCTTATAAGCCATTGCCAGGCTCGAACAACTTTAAGGAATATACCAAGTTTATGTTTGGAGACGAACAACAGATTGAATTAAAACTCTATTGTGATGAGCTTACAAAACAGAATGCCAAAATAATGGTAAGCAATTCTTTCTGTGAAGATTTCTTCAAGGAGTTATATCAAGGATACTCTTTTCAAGCTGTTTTGGCACCACGTTACATAAATGCTTTTGCTGCAAATCGCAATCCTATCTACGAGCTTTTAATTAAAAATTATTGAAAGATAAGTCTATGTTGAGTGAGCTAACATATAGAGGCGTTTATCGAACGAACAGATGCGATTTCGATGAAGACTTTATGGTGCCATGTTATGAAAGAAGTATTCTTTTGGAACGTGGTTCCGGTTTTTTCACGTTAAGCTCTTTGGTACGTTCTTTTATGGGTATTAAATCTTTTGTTGAACATAGCGGTAAAATACGATTGGTATGTAGTCCTATATTGAACGAACAAGACATTGCTCTCATCGAAGCAGGATTGACTAATAAGGATGTAATACGTTGCTTGCTTAAAGAGATAGAAAAAGATGATCCAGATCTCGATATAAACAAAATGGATGTAATCTGCAACATGATTAATGAAGAGAGATTAATAATTAAAATTGCATTTATGCCTCATGGTTTGTATCATGAAAAATTTGGAATATTCCATGACGTACAAGATAATCGTGTTGCTTATTCAGGATCAAACAACGAAACTTTTTCAGCTAAGCAGTATAATTTTGAGAGTTTCACGACACATCTTTCTTGGGCAGATAATAGAGACAGAGAAACTATTGAAGACTTTGAGGATCATTTCTTAAATATGTGGGAAAATAAGGAGACTGGCCTTGAGGTCTTGGATTTCCCAGATGTTGTAAAAAAACAACTATTTGAAAAGTACAAAAGAAATGAAACTCTTCAGAAAGCATTGGATGAATACGAAAGAAAAAATAAAAATAAGAAGCATCTTTATCCTTATCAAGAACAAGCTATTGAAGAATTCATAAAGAATGGAAATGTCCATTTTTATGAAATGGCGACTGGAACTGGTAAAACCTTTACTGCAATTAGAACAATCACGGAATTGAAATGGCATGTGAAGGAGCCTTTGTTTGTCATTATTTGCGTACCTCAAATTGATCTTCAGGTTCAATGGCAAAAAGCTTTAGAGGAAGATGGATATGACGATATCCTTTTATTTGGCGGCATAGCTGGAGCAAATACAGATAAGAATATATCTGAAGCATTTATAATGTCTTCTATGGGAGAAGATGTTATATGCATTTCAGTATATGATACATTTTTTGCAAAGTTACACCATCGCATAAAGAATATCAATCATCTATTCTTAATTGTTGATGAAGCCCATAATCTATCTTCTAGTCAAATAAAAAAACTACCTGATAATGCACCATTTAGGTTAGGACTAAGTGCTACTATTCAAAGATTCAATGAATTTGAAACTAAAACAATAGTTAATTATTTTACTAGAGAAGGCAAGAAACCTTTTTATTACGGGATAGAAGAAGCCATTGAGAAAGGTTTTCTTTCTCACTACAAATACTATCCGATTTTCGTCAACTTGACAGAAGATGAATTCACTCAATATCAAAAGAAAACCAATCAAATAGCCCAAGAAATGGCTAAAGATGAAAAAGATCAGGATATTGAGTATTTAAATAGATTACGAAACGAACGGAGTTTGATTGTAAAAAAAGCAACTAATAAATTAGAAAGACTATCTGAATTACCAGGAGAGGGGTTTAACTTTGTAAATTCAGTAGTATATTGTGGACAAGGAAAAGACAATGATACTCCGATAATCAACTCGGTAACAAAGATTCTAAACGAAGCGCATCTTAGCGTACATACTTTTACAAGTAATACTGAAAACCGACCTCTAGTATTGCAGAATTTTGAAAACGGATTCTTTGATGTGTTAGTTGCAATTAAATGCTTTGACGAAGGTGTAGATGTGCCAAAACTAGATAAGATCTATATTATGGCCAGCGATACTGCCTTAAGGCAAACGGTTCAACGAAGAGGTCGTGTTCTTAGGCAGTGCAAGGCTACAGGAAAAACGATGGCTTACATCTATGATATGATAGTCTTGCCTCCTTCTGGATATTATCTTGAACCAGGTGTAAAAAATCTAGTAACCAATGAGTTCAGAAGAGCACTTGAATATATACGTTTATCATCAAACAAGGATGAAAACGATATTATTGTACAAAAGTATTTAAATAAATATGAAATAAAAGAAGAAGATTTTAACTATGAAGACAATTGATGACATTTTAAATGAGCAAGGTTTTTCTCCAAAGGAAAAAGCCGCATTCTTGGAAATGCTTAGTGACGCTAAAAGACTTCAGAACTCTTTTATGCTAGACGATTTAAAGAACACGTTGAGTACAATAATCAATAAAGTAGTCAAGCCATGAAGATAATAAGTATCAAATATAAAAATTATCGTTGCTTCAACGATATTACGGTAAAATTCGACACCACGAAAAAGAAGAATATTCATATGGTTGTCGCCCCTAATGGTGGTGGCAAGACCGAAATGCTATTCTCTTTTCAATGGGTACTCTATGGTTTTGATTTCAAAAAATTAAACGGGAAAGACGATACAGCATATTCATTGAATTCAACGTTGTATCATGCACTAGAAAATGGGAAAGCTGGCGATAGCCGCAGCTGTAGTGTAGAGTTGATGTTTGAAGCAAATAATAAAAAATATACTATTAAGCGCACAGAAAAGTTTACTAAAAAATTCAAAGGCAATGAAGTATGGTCGGATGGTGGAACCGTAGAACTTTCATTTACAGATCAAAATGGAGTGCGGAGCAATCCCGAAACTGATCTAGAGTTGGTCGAAGCTTCATTATCAAAAATAATCCCTAAGAAGATTTTAAATGGTATCATTTTTGATGGAGAACGCATGAAACAATTAAGTCAGGTAACTGATGAATCAAGAGGCGCTGTTGAAGGTGTCATTAGTCAAATAACCAATGAAGAGTTGTTTGAAAGATGCAAAACAGAACTAGGACTTCTCTTGAAAGAAAATAGTCGAGCAATTAAAGCTTTAGGTAAAAAGGCTGGTGACGAAGATGATGTCGAAGAAATTGAAGAAAAAATTCAAGAGACAATGCAGAAAATAGAAACTCTCGAAAACACTCTTGAAATAGATGAAGTCAAAATACGCGAATTGACTGCTCGATTAGAAGAAATCCATAGGGCACTTGAAGAAAGTAAAAATACTCAGAATCTAGAAATAGAACGTACTCGACTAAAAACCGAGTTGAGTACAAAGGACAAAAAATTAGCCACATTATATGACAATTTAAGAGATGATTTAGATGATGGCTATTTGCTTATTTGCAATGACGTCCTCGATAACGTTCAGAAGCTTCTAGATAAATATGATATACCCGCATCTTTGACAGTTGCCGCAGTTCGTAATATCCTTGCTCGTGAAACATGTATTTGTGGTGCAGAGTGGACTCCAGAGCACCGCAAACGCTTGGAAGACTTATTAACACAACTACCACCCGACAATGTGAATAGTGCTATCGGCGAAATGGTAAATCATGCAAAACTTGACCAAGAAGAACTGAAAAAGACATTGGGTAGAACATTCAAGGAGATTCGTAATACCGAAAAAGATATTAAAAAGGTCAAAGAGGATATTTCGAACATCTCTCTTCGCATTACAGAAGGTGCTACTGAACAAATAAAACTCCTAGAAGAAGAGAATATTCAAAAAACGAAAGAACTAGGTGTGCTTGAATCCGAGGTTCAGAAAATCAATGAAGAACTCCCCTTACTTAAACGACTTGTCCTTCAACTTCGTAGGGATAGAAATGATTGTGGCAAATTTGGCGAACAACTAAAGGTGCTATCCGATAGAGAAGAATTCATCAATAAATGCATTAATGCATTAAAAGCTGTTGATGAATATAATAAAATGCTATCCCTTAAAGAAATAAATGAACGACTAAATCAGTCTTACAAATTGCTTAGTGAGGACTATGAAAATGGACGACGTCTTTATATTGTTCAATACAATAAAAAGACCAAATATCGTATGGCGTCATATATTGAAGGAAAATTCAAACGTATTTATAAAGAGGATCCTGAATCAATAGCTGCTTTAGCTGCTCAACCTAATATTTTGGACCCAGTTGATGCACTAAAAGAAATATCTATTTGTAAAGTGCTTGAATCAAATTCGACAGGGCAAGCGAAAATTAATACTTTAGCTTTTGCTAAATCGATTCTAGATTATTCAAGAGCAGAGAGGGATGAAAACTCCACTGGTCTTACTCGTTCTTATCCCTTCTTGATTGATTCTCCCTTTACGGAATTATCTGATGGCAATTTGGAAAAGTCAGCTCATCAACTGCATGAATTTGCCGATCAGGTTATTCTGATGATTTCCAATGAAAGTCTATCCAGTGTAAAGGATTTAATTATGCCTTATGTTGGTGGTATGACAACACTTGAAAAGAATAATAATGATGCTTCTTCAAAAATAAAATAAAATATGGCTTTCGATATTGATCAACGTTATCGTATTAAACGTAACTCAGAACAAGAAGAACAAATGCGTTATCTTGTCAATGATTTGAAATTATTTAAGTCTTTGAGCCAACTGCTTGTCGTTTCGGCTGTAATAGGATATATTAATGGGAAAAGTAGGCCCTTTGAAAAAAATGCTGAGCCCGTACTAATGAATTCTTTTTCTGAAAGAAGCTATGATATGATGAATTTTATTGCTTATGCAGAAAAAAAGGATCAGTCGGTTCTAAAAGATGGTAAGCAATACCAGTTTTTTGAGGCTTTTGCTAGTGGAGGATTCCCTATTCTGCTTGATAAATTGAATATTAATTTCATAGATAAAGCAAAAAACGACAGGAACGCATTACTTCTAAAATATTATTCCTTGCTAGTAAATAACGGATTTTATTTAGATGAGTGACATATGAAAAAAATACTTCCTCAGGCTAATACATTTGATACGGTTATTAGAGTTTTTATGTTTGCTGGCATTAAGACTAATTATACCAAACAAGATATAGCAGATTTCTGTCAGTTTGATAAACGTCAAGCCGACTATTATCTAGGCACTTGTATCTATTTTGGTCTTTTTGACAACAATGGGAAACTGACATCTCTTGGCGATGATATTCTTAACAATGATCGCATCCATTGCAGAGAACGTCTTTATGAGTTAGTCATCGGTGACGAACTTACGGGGAAGATATTTGCTCATATGTTATTATTTCCTCGCAAAAGTTTACAAGATATCAGGAAATATGCTGCTGTCTTGACAAGACAACGATATGCCGATTACAGTGATGCAGTAATTGAACGACGATCATCCTGTATAGTTGGCTGGTGTTATGAAATTCTTGACTATCTTCAAATCAAACATAACTAAGACTTCATTATGATTTGCAAAAAAGATCATTCTAGAATCCAGTCGATAATGGAGCATCTTCCAATTGATCAAGGAGGATGGGGCAGACACAAATGTGCCGCATGTGCTTATGAGAAAGGCTATCAAGATGGCTTAAATCATATTGAACAAATCGATCTTGAAAAAATCATGAAGGAAATTGACCATAGTCAAGCTGGTGCACAAAGGCATAAAAGTCCCCAGGCAGCATATGCCAAAGGATATTATGATGGCATAACTGAAAGTTATAAATGATGTTTGCCCCTTATTTTTATCCGAACAAAGAATTTGCATTATTATTGGGAGATTGTAGTGTGCTCTTACCACAGTTTGAGCACAAGTTTGATATGATCTTTGCAGACCCTCCATATTTTCTAAGTAATGGAGGCATCAGCATCAGCAATGGAAAGATAGTGTGTGTCGACAAAGGAGACTGGGACAAGGGTGGCACACCTGAATACATTCAGGAATTCAATAAGAAATGGCTCACAGCTTGCAAGGACAAATTAAAGGATAATGGTACCATATGGGTAAGTGGTACTCATCATAATATTTTTTCTGTTGCCGATCAATTGTCTGAACTTGGATTCAAAATCCTTAATGTCGTAACATGGGCGAAAACGAACCCGCCAGACAATCTTTCCCATCGAATGCTGACGCACTCTTCTGAGTTCATAATTTGGGCCAAGAAAACGAAACAAGCTTATCACAAATACAACTACGAATTGATGAAGCAGTTGAATGATAATAAGCAGATGACTGATGTGTGGTATATGCCAGCTGTTGCAAAATGGGAGAAGTCTTGTGGCAAACATCCTACCCAGAAGCCTTTGCCTTTGCTTGCTCGAATAATACTTGCATCGACCAATAAGAACGATTGGATTCTTGATCCATTCAATGGTAGTGGAACTACAGGAATAGCAGCGAAATTGCTCGATAGACGATTCCTGGGCATAGACCAAGATGAAAGTTTTCTTGAACTAACAAAAAAACGATGGAATGAATTAGAAGACGAAGATGTTGCCCTTTCTTATAGGAAGAAAGTTTTGGAAGTATGCCATACAGCAGAAGCAAAAGCAAATCCTAATCGCGTACTTGTCGGTAGAGTTGGTTCAATAGAACAATGGAATTGGATGCTTTCCTCTCAATGCTATAATCTACCAATTAGCATAATTCTATCCACTCCAAAACTTCTCAGTGCAGAATATGTTTTGGCATTTAGAGGCTATGATTCAAGAAATGCTAGATTATACCATGTCAGCAAGATGAAACCTCAGATCAAGACCAAGGAGCAAATCCGAAGTATGGCAAAGGACCAATATTCACCACGTCGGGACAATTCATATTGGGTGATACATATGGTTGATTGCAACATTGAAGAAATCAGAGGGAAACATTTCGAGAAGGACAAACTTCTGGGTCAACAAGAACAAAGAGGAGCTTATTGGATAAAGAACTTAGAAGAAGTAAGAGCTTCATTCAATTATTAATATTATGGCACGTATGAAAACACAAACATGTATCAGATATAACATTTTTCTTATAGAAATATCTCAAGAAATAAAAAAAATTTGGAGAAGTCGGGATAATTATATATATTTGCACCTGGGAAAACCTTGTAAAGGTAGCACAATAAATTAATTATTATTTAAATTTTCATATATTATGCAAAAGATTGATACATTTCTTATCAAGTGGTATGGTCCCTTCTCTTCGGTAGAAGAGTTGAAGGACTGGGAAGATGAACAAAAAGAAGTTTTTAACCTATACGCTTTTCAAGCAAAGCAAAATAAAAAATCAAAATATTATTGCGGCATGGCTTTCAAACAAACAGTAGGCCAACGCATGAAAAATACTAATCATCATATTCGTGCCTTTGAAAATAAAGGGAAAACAGTTCTTCAGATTTGGATAGGCACCATAGCCAATATCAAGACTAAGAAGGCTGAAGTTCAAATCTGCGAAAATATCATAACTAGCGAATTGGCAAGTATTGGTGTCGGAGAAAAAAATCTCGAAAATAAGACCAATAGAAAGCCTCCTCTTAACGATGTCTACATCATCAACGAATGGTGGAAGACAAATGAAGAAGAAATCAAGAAAAGAATTAGGGGCAGTGTTCCAGCGTTAATTCCAGAAGTAATGGCATATTATAGCGAAACCAAATCTTTGTACGGGATTAACAACCTGAAACACATAGGCGATTTATAAATTAATTATAATGAAATATGCAATATGAAAGATTCTGAAAAAATAATACGTATCAATCAAATAGTCAAGGATTATTTTAATAACCCGAACCATCCGCGAAAGGTAGTTGCCAAAGAGCTAATGGGACTATTTTTAGCTGATGGAATCTTCTCCTCAAATAGCAACGATGGATTACCATTGCGAAAGATATTTCGCGATCTAGACAAAAAAAATATGTTGTCAATGATGCCTTATCTTGTGGCAGAGAGGAAACCAAAGAATATCAATTGGTTTTTTCAAGACAATGCTTCTGCACATATTATTTCAAAGATAGAATCATCTAAAATTCAATCTTCTCAACCTGCTGGAGATCATGGTAGAGTAAACTCTGATGAATACTATGTTATTGATCTATGTGATGAAGTATTAGGCCAAAAGGCAGTTCATCAATATACATTTGATTTCCTTCGTGGAGACTCAGGAAGGAAGCTAAATGTTGATGCGTATTACAAGGACTTAAACCTCGTAATAGAGTACTGCGAACGTCAACACACAGAAGCCGTTGCTTTCTTCGATCATAATGAACGATTGACTGTGAGTGGTGTCACCAGTGGCGAACAGCGGAAGATATATGACCAAAGACGTCGAGAATTATTACCACAGCATGGCATCAAACTAATTGAGATTCATTATACAGATTTTGGCTCTTCAAAGAAGTTAAAGAGAAATCCTGAACATGACAAGGAAGTAATAAAACAGATACTGAAGGAACATAACATCTTAATATGAGGATGGAATCTTTCGTGATAATAATCGCAGCTTAATCACTAAACAAAATTACAATATGAATTTGAAATTATCTTTATTTCTGTTACTAGAAGGAATGTTATTAGCAGGTTGTTCTCATAGCAATCCTAATGATTATGTACCATTGACGGATTTATTTCATGGGGTTTATAAGAATAATCGAATTAAATTAGAAACCCTGTTGGATTATGATGCTGTTTTAGCATCAGATTTAATTAGTCACGAAGGCACTTATTCTAATTTGATTCCTGGTTATGATTTTCATTTCTTCAATTATGGCGAAGATATCATTTTGACGAATATGTTTAGTGAAAATATATTTATTGATAATTTTTCCAGATTTAAGTCATATGAATTGCTTAAGAAAGAAGATGTAAAGTATACCTCTCTGAAATCATCGAAGTCTTATGGTGACTATTGTAAAGCTCAGATTATATCTAAATCTAGAAGAAAAATCTATGATGACGTATTTGTTAGTCCAATTGCCTGGAATTATCTAAATAGCCCAGAATCTGACAAAGCTCTATTATTCGTGATATTTGAGAATCCCGATGACAACAAGATGAAGGCTGTTGTTTATTTAACAAACAGTTTAGCTGAATCTATACTAACCATGGCACCAAACTCAATATGTACAAAACCCTGTATTTGGACTAAATCGGATATGCATTGGAATAATATTGAGTAAATAACGTCGGTTAACCATCCTAGACCGAATAATTGTCTTATGACATATATTTACTATAATATAAAAAAGTCATTACAAAAAGGGCAATCGTTACCGTGAACTAAAAAAGTCTAACATAGAATAATCAATTTTATTCTATGATTAGCAATATAATTATTACTTCTTTTATATCATAATTATGGCAAAGATCATAGCTAAAGACTTCATCACCGACGAAAAGACAAATAAAGTCTATATCTCCAGTCTCATTGATAGAGAAAGTGGAGATTTAGATGAACAGACCCGTTGTAAACTTAAATCTCGTATCGAGGTTTTTTGCTCAGACTGTGAACCCTTGTTGAACACAAGGGATGTATGGGCAAGGGACTATATGCCTATACAATTGACAAAAGATATTTTCCTTGGATATACATACAACCCTGACTACCTTGTTGAGAAATATCCAAACTGTATAACGAACTGGCAATTGCATAATGTTCATACTCAAAAGCAGAAGCAAAGTTTCGATAATCTATCAATCGTTCAAATGCCATTGATTCTCGATGGTGGCAATGTAGTGAAAGCTTTATTGAATGGCAAGCCGTATATGATTATGTGTGAGAAAGTGCTAAAAGAGAACAATGTGATTGAGAAAGAATTCCGCGATTGGTGGTCGAAATGGTGGAAAAACAATTTTAACGGCACAGAAATGGGACTTGTCCTTCTACCATGGGAAGGCCAAAAATATAATCCTATAGGCCATGCTGATGGTATGGTAAGATATATTGGAGATGGGCAATTGCTGATGACCAACTATATGGATTATGAGAAGAAAGACAAAGACTATTTCGGCAGCACAATGAAGGACATCCTCGAAAAGGCTGGCTTCAAAGTAGAGACTTTGGACTTCTGGGATAACTTTAAGAATGATTACATTTACCAACTTCTTTTTGATGAGTCATGGTGCTACATCAACTATTTGCAAGTAGGCAATAAGATACTAGTTCCCAGTCTTGGTTATCATAAATTGGATGATGAGGCTCGTAGACAAATAGAGGAGGCATTTAAAAACGCAAATCAACAGGTGATTGTACAAACAATAGAATGTAATATGACACCTATCGTGAAGAACATGAATGATAGTATGAATTCCGGTGGTGCCCTCAACTGTCTGACCTGGACAATACAAACTGACAAATAAACCCCAATTCCCCACCCAATCTCCCCCCCTCTGCCTCTATTATCAACATGAAGAGAAATAAAACAGTTAACTCGTTTTTAATATATATCTCTCCATAACAACAAAGTAAATATGACACCTATTGAAGAATTGAATCAGCTTATTGCCCTATTACGGAAGTATGACCTTCCGCTTGACGCCAATCTCGAAGCAGCTATTAACCAGAAGATGGCTGATGTAGGTGGCGAGACAATTGAGAGTAATCTGAAGGCATCTGGCAACACAGTTAATGCAAAACAAAACAGGTACATACTTCAGTTTTGTTACGCTATGCTCACCAATTTTAAGGATGATCTTAGTGATAGGGATAAAAAAATCTTAGAGATGCATCTCTTTGGAGAGGGTCGCCTAAAAGCTGCCGAAAAATATGATCTTACTGAGGAGCGCGTCAGGCAACTGTACATCGGTAGCATTCAACGGATTTCCAAATCATTTCAGAAAACCATGCAAGAACTGCTCGACTTGAGAGCCGACAATAGTGACTTGAGGAGGAAAATCTTTCTTTTGGAAAATGAAATCAAGAAAACGAAAACCCTCGAAAAAGTTAATTCTCTTGCGTATGAAGAGAAGCAATTGTGCAATAGTGCCTACGTATTACTGGATACTCCAATAAAGGATCTTCAATTTTCTAAAAGGGCCGTAAACGTCTTGATGGCAAACAAAGTATCTGTTTTCAGAGAAATACCCCAACTATCACTTGAAACATTAGTCCATTCCCCACAATGCGGACGAAAAACGGTGACAGAATTAAAACAATTCCTATCAAAGTTCTCCTTGGATTTTGACATGAAATATAAAGACGTTGTCTTTAGATTGATGAAATTCAAAGACGAGGATATAAAATCCGCCTTTGTTGATCTTCCCATCGATGATAAGACAAAGAAGACAACCTCATCTATTGCAGATAAGGGAGAAGAGATAGTCTTTTGGCCTGACAATTACGAAGACTAATTAAAAACAATCCTTTTTCGACAAAACTCTTGCAAGAAACCTCAAAAAGGTGTATATTTGCAGCGTCAAAAATCCAATAAAATTGATTTACTGAATATGAACAGCATACAAATACTCCAATCAGGTTTCAATGAGCATTTGAACCTTCAATTTGCATCAGCTATCAAGGCGGGGTTCCCCTCCCCTGCCGAAGATTACCACCGCGATAGCCTGGACTTCAATCGTGACCTTATCGAACATCCGGAATCTACGTTCTATGGGCGTGTGCAGGGCGATTCGATGATGGAGGCCAGCATCTGTGACGGTGACATCGCAGTCATCGACAGATCGATACAAGCGAAGAATGGCGATGTTATTGTCGCTTTCCTCAATGATGAGTTCACCATCAAGTATCTTGACCTTACCCATCGAAAGGAGGGTTATATCGAATTAAGACCTGCCAATCGCAACTTCAAGCCCATCAGGATTGATGAGGATGATAATTTTGAGGTTTGGGGGGTGGTGGTCTGGACGATCAAGAAGTGGAAATAAGGGAAGACCCCCTCATTCCCCCTGCTTAGGGGGAGGACTTGATTGACCCCTATTATAATTATATGAAAAAAAAAACTTTATGAAAGGTGTAGGTGCGGAGCACCGTATGCATAGAGTTAGTGCCGGTCTTCTATGAGAACAAGTTCTCCTAGCTGACTGGCACTAATTCTATGCGCACGGCAAGGCCGTGCTACACCTTTCAAAAAGAGAAAAAGACTCCAAGATTTTGGAGTAGGAAAAAGCCTGCGGCAGAAAAGGCCGTCCGGACACATAATAATTCAACAACGCTACGGATTTGAAAGGATTTAACGGATTATCAGTTCGACCCAACTTAATCCGTTGAATTCGATAAAATCCGTAGAGGAAAACTTTTTTATAGCTGACGCAAGAAATCATTGAGGAAATCTTAGGAGGAATGGTTGGGTCAAGTAAAGTCCTACCAGGGTTAAGACGAGAAGTAGTAAACTCTTTGTAGGGTTAGAGTCTAATTCCAGTCAATTTTTTTCAGGGAACTACAGTCAAGCGGTTATTTCCACAATAGATTTCCTCCTTGATTTCTGCTCGAAGAGCATAAACAAAAGATTCTTTAACGTTAATGATCGTATAATGGACCGTTAATTAACCATTAATATTATTTTTCAACAGATTTTCGTCTATAATAGATTGGGACAGACGTTTTTTTCGTCTTTTTATTTATTGCGAATTAAAGAATTAACAGCTCTACGGATTTGCACGGATTTATCGAATTTTTTGGTGCGACCGAATAAATAATCCGGTTAATCTGAGCAATCCGTAGAGGAATAGGCCACACAGATGGTGCAGATTGACACAGATTATTGCTAGAGTATCAAGGTGGGTATGGGGTAAAATTAGTCATTCCCCCCAAAAAAATGATATTTCCCACCTATTTCAACCCAAATAAGGCTAAATATTTGATTGAAATATTCACTTTTTGCTATTTCATCTTGGAGATTGAGCAAAAAAGCACTATCTTTGCGGCGAACATGTTTTTTAGCTTTTATGGCTAAAAGTTATTACTCTTAAAAAGTGAAATTAAAGCAACTCAGCAGGCTCATCCGTGAGGACCAGCCTGCTTTTATTTTCGAAGATCCGATGGTGTGATTGAGGATGTGGAGAATAAAGAAAAGAGCCACACAAACGGGAAAGCTCGTTTCCACGAATGCATGGCTCTAATCCATGGTCCAAGGGGACATTGCCCTTATACACTTCAAAGGTTATTATCTTCTAATTCTGATTCAGGATAAAACTATCAGCTATTTTTCATTCCTTACACAGAATCCCTAACTGCTTTGCCACGTCCTGTACTAACTTGGCAAGAGGCCTATTCAATATATCTTTTTCTTGATCATAGTTACCCAACACAAAACGATTCCAATCTGTTCTGTGAGGTAATATATCAGAAAAGCCATCTATCAAAGCCTGTCTTCCTGCCTTATTATACATTCGGTATTTCCATATCACTTCTTCTACTGTGTCACAATAGTTAGCATACAATTTTTCCACGTGGAAATATTCCTCATAACGTGCAGCATCAACGCTTCCTGCAGGCAATCCCACCTGTGATTCAAACTTCAATACCAAATCATCTGCATCACCAGTCATGCTATACTTCACAAATGAATGTTTGTCCAGTTGGAATCTAAATGGATTTCTTAGTACGACATCATCCGATGGTTTCACATACAGTTTAAACAATGGCGCCTTATCACTCTTAGTCTGATTACATGTGGAACAAGCAGGATAAAGGTTAAAAAATGATGTCGCCAAATATGGATATTTAGACTTTGGAAAAAAGTGGTCTAACGTATAGTTCGAGCTATAAATTTTACCTTGTGCGGTCTTTCCCTTTTTAGTTGCCACGGCATACTGGGCATTACAATACACGCAACTCTTTATGCCCATCTTCTTTACGTACTTCGGGAATATCTGCTCTTGTACCTCAACATATCCCAATGAATCTACCACCCATTGATGGAATCTCTTGTTCACAACTTTTTGATTTTCATCTGGCTCTCCTATATTAATTGTGATTATTTGAGATAGATCCA
>JAEEGJ010019678.1_pt1 | contig 14825 bp, 9 predicted proteins | sample 8958761 | NCBI WGS metagenome assembly JAEEGJ01 (sample SAMN16246546, study PRJNA631951) | gut metagenome | biome: gut microbiome; feature: rumen; material: RS-attached | host: Bos | place: Iran: Karaj | collected 2018-10 | reverse complement strand
CTATCGTAAGACCACCGACCTGATCAACGATGCTTCTGTATCGGCTGGTTCTAACTTCCGTAACATGGTACGCTCGAACATCGGTTCTCTGGAAAACAAAGGTATCGAGGCTTCTCTGACCGTACGTCCTATACAGAATGACACATGGCAGTGGGAGGTTACTGGTAACTTCAGCTACAACAAGAACAAGATTACGGAACTGACCGGTGAGTCATCGCTGGTAATGACTGGTGGTATCTCTGCTGGTACCGGTAACCAGTGTCAGGCCCACTCCGTAGGCTATCCCCACAACTCATTCTACGTCTACCAGCAGGTTTATGGAGAGAATGGACAGCCCCTCGAAGGCGTCTATGTCGACCGCAATGGTGATGGTCAGATCAATGACTCCGACCGCTACTTCTATAAGAGTCCCGATGCTCCTTACACAGCAGGTCTGAGCTCTCGCTTACAGTATAAGAGTTGGGACTTTGGCTTCAACCTGCGTGCCAGCTTCGACAATTACGTCTATTGGGACAAGGAGGCTGGTTACTCAAACGTTTCGAAGCGCTACGACTCCTCATTCGGCTATCTACAGAATGTCATTCCAGGAGCCGTCGAGCGTAACTGGTCGACCTACGACCACGCCCTGTCCGACTACTTTGTCCACAATGCTTCATTCCTGAAGTGTGACAACATCACGCTGGGTTACTCGTTCAAGACTTGGGACGACTTCCTCAACGGTCGTGTCTACCTGAGTGCTACCAATGTGTTCACCATCACGAAGTACAAGGGTATCGATCCTGAGGTATTTGGCGGTATCGACAACAACATGTATCCGCGTCCCTTCACTGTACAGATGGGTGTTAACCTCAACTTCTAATTTAGTACACCATAATATAAAAGGAATAAAGTCATGAAAAGATTCATCAAAAATATAATCCCGGTTGCAGCAGCCACGCTGCTTCTCGGTATGACCTCATGTACCAAGGACCTGGACGTGACACCAATCGACCCCAGTAAGACCATGGTACCCGACGAGGCCGCATTGTACACCAAGTGCTATGCCAATATGGCTCTGCAAGGTCAGACAGGTCAGGGCGGTGATGTCGATATTGACGGTCTGGACGGTGGTACGGCAGGTTTTGTACGCCAGTTGTTCAATGCTAACGAGTTAACGACCGACGAGGCAATTTGTGCCTGGGGTGACCCAGGTATTCCTGCCTTCAACTTCAACCAATGGGATGCTTCTCATCCCATGTTGCAGGGTTTCTACTATCGTTTGTTTACTGGTATTGCCTACTGCAACCACTATCTGGAGGTTTGTGCAGGTGTCGATGCCACTCGCGAAGCTGAAGTTCGCTTCCTCCGCGCCTTGTATTACTACCACCTCATGGACTGCTTCGGCAATGTGCCTTTTGCTACCAAGCTGATGTCTACATCACCTGAGCAGATTCAGCGTGCCGACCTCTTCAAGTGGATTGAGGAGGAACTGCTTGACGTGAAGGACAAGCTGATGACTCCCGCCGTTCGCAAGGACACCGACAGCGGCTATGGACGTGCCGACCAAGATGCAGCCAACCTGCTGCTGGCCCGCCTCTACCTGAATGCAGAGGTTTATACCGGTAATGCCCGTTGGGCAGAAGCTCAGCAGTTTGCCGAGAAGGTCATCAATGGCCCTCACAAGCTGTGGACACAGGGCATGAACGGCTTCAGCGCCTATCAGATGCTCTTCATGGGTGACAACGGCAGCAACGGTGCTTCTCAGGAAGCTATCCTTCCCATTTTGCAGGATGGTATCAAGACAACAGCATGGTGTACCTCCTTGTTCCTGATGGCTTCCACATGGAAGGGTGACATGGATACTGAGAGCAACTATGGTACCAGCGAGTTCTGGGCTGGTAACCGTGCCCGTAGCACGCTCGTTGCTAAGTTCTTCCCCAACAACAACGCACCTGCTCTCTCCATCAAGGAGACACCTATCGCTGCTGGTGACGACCGTGCCCTGTTCTACGGTATCGACCGTGAGCTCGTCGTAACCGTCCCCACAGAGTTCACCTCTGGCTACTCTGTTGGCAAGTACCGCAACACCTATGCCAGCGGCGGTTCTTCTCACAACTCACAGTTTATCGATACAGACTTCTTCCTCATGCGTTCTGCAGAGGCTTACCTCATTGCTGCTGAGGCTGATGCCCGCCAGCATGGAGGCACTACATCTGATACAGGCAAGAACTATATCAATGCCCTGCGTCAGCGTGCCAACACCTCGACTCTGAACAGCTACTCGCTGAATCAGATTTTGGACGAGCGTTCACGTGAGCTCTACTTCGAGGGCTTCCGTCGTACCGACCTCATCCGCTACGGATTCTTCGGTGGTAACGACAGCGGCAAGTACCTTTGGGAGTGGAAGAGCGGAGCACAGAACGGTGCTGCTCTCCCAGCCTACCGCAACCTGTTTGCTATCCCTGCAGAGGATGTCAATGCTAACCCCAATCTAAAGCAGAACGAGGGTTATTAAGAGTTAAGAATTAAGAATTAAGAGTTATCGCGATGCGATTTACAATTAAGATATAAGAGTTATGAAGACATTATTAAAATCATCAATACTGATGGCGGCAGCAGGATTAGTGCTCCTTACCGGCTGTAAGGATGACAACGAGTCGAACCCCACCATCACACAGCCTAGCCAGTTTGTGCTCAACGAACCGGCTATTAAGGAGAATGTCGACCTGCAGAAGTCCTCCGTCCTGGCTCTTACTTGGTCACAGCCCACTCCCTACAACAACTACAATGCTCCTGTAGTACCGACTTATACCGTTCAGGTATCGCCGTCAGGCAACTTCAATCAGGCTTTCGATGCTAGCCTTGAGGACAATACGGGTGCAGACTACTTTGAGCTTGCTGAGACATATACCAATGGTCAGAATGCAGAAATCAGCACTGAGACGTTGAACCGCTCGATGGAAGAGCTCATGGGCTGGGAGCAGGCCACAGTTCCTGCTAAGCAGCAGATTGCACTGCGTGTGAAGTCTGCCATCCGCGACGCTTCTTTCAAGGAGTACAATGTTATCTATTCGAATGTGGTCAACATCATCACCATTCCCTATTACATTGAGCTCAAGCCCGCCGATCCTGAAATCTGGTGGCTTATCGGTGCCGACATAGCTGACGGCTCTTGGGGTGGCGATAAGGGTAAGTGTGTTATTCCGATGCAGACTATTGAAAACGCCGAATACGACAAGAAGACTGGTCAGGGTGAGATTACCTGGACAGGCTACCTCTCTGGAAACGGCTTCAAGCTCCGCGGCTCCATGGACGACAACTGGGCTACCCAGTGGGGTCAGGGCGACAGCTTCGGCAGCTATGTGAAGAACGATGGTGGTTCAGGCGACATTACCGTTCCTGCCGCTGGACTCTACACCGTGACATTGAACACCGCAGAGGATAAGCTGACCATCGATGCCTACGACGGCAACGTAACCGTATTTAGCGGTATGGCTATCTCTGGTTCGTTCAATGATTGGGGCGATACGCCGATGTCACCTTGTTCTACTGGTTGGGAGAATCACGACTGGTACATCTCGCAGCACCTCGATGCCGGTGCAGAGATTAAGATCAAGCAGGCCGATTCTTGGGACTACAACAAAGGTGGCTCATTCATCACTTATTCTGAAGGTATGTATGTCTATGGTGTCAGCAACGGTGACAACCTTGTCATTACCGAGTCTGGCGACTACCTGATTATCTTCAACGACATCACGGGTTACATCCGCTTCATCAAACAATAACTATAAGGAATTACGATTATGACTAAGAAAATATTATCATTGATAGCTTTTGTAGCGTCGGTAGCAGCTTGCACCGACGACTACAAAGACTGGGCAATACCGCAGGTTGTACCACAGCCAGCCTCTGTCACTTTCAGTGACGGAAGTGTCTCAGCAGTCGATGTCGTCAAGTTTGCCGACTTTGCGCCCGGACAGAGCACTGTCAAGGTGTGTAACATCACTGCTCCTACTTCATCAGAAGAGGCTTTTCTCCCCTCTTACTCCATCCAGATGGGTGACAACACTTACGACCTCACCGCTGCCGGTGAGATGGCCGTTGCTGACCTCGTCGCCTATGTCAATGACAACTACGGTAAGGCTCCTACCCAGCGCGACATTGCAGCAATTGTAACTATGTGGATAGGCAATGGTGCCACTGCCGTACAGGCTGGTACTGCCAACCTTCAGGTGAAGGCACTGCCTGATGCACCGTTTATCGACTCCGGCTACTGGCTCACTGGCGACTTCGCCGGTTGGAACAAGGAGGGTGCGCTGGCCTTCACACATGTGGGTGGCGGCGACGTCTACGACAACCCTGAGTTCCAGATTACCTTCACCACCACTGCCGATAACCAGTATTGGAAGATCATTCCGCAGGGCAACTACGACAATGACTTCTGGGCTGGCGGTGAGAAGGGTGTTGTTGGTACCGTTGTTGACGGCGATACCAGTATGGAGGGTAACCTCGTTACTGACAACCCGCAGGCTGGTAAGATTGAGCAGGCCGGCATCTACCGTATGACCATCAACATGATGAATTACACCTATAAGATTGAGAAGCTGCAGTTCGCACAGTTCGTCTACTTCATCGGAGCTACCGACGGCTGGGCTAATGCAGAGCAGAAGCTGGAGACCACCTCCTACGACGGTGTCTACACGGGTTACGTCTACTGTGCCGACCCGAACGGCTGGGGCAACGAGTTCAAGTTCCAGCGTGTGGCCGGTTCATGGGACAACGAAATCAACAGCGGCACCTTCACCGGTGGCATCACTGGCGACTTTGCCGATGGTGGCGGCAACATCAAGGCTACGGCTGGCGAGGGAGTCTACTTCGTGACGCTCGACCTTGCCGCCAGCACGCTGAATGCTGTACGCATCAACAACATGAACCTCGTAGGCGACTTCAACGGATGGAACCCCGGTGACGACGCACAGAAGATGACGTGGAATGCCACTGACTACTGCTTCGAAATCACCGGTGCCGGTGTGACGGCCAACGGCTGGAAGTTCACGGCCAACAACGACTGGGCTATCAACCTCGGTGGTAATGACAGTGTAGAACCATCGATGAAGATTGACGATCTGGTTGCCAACGGTAAGAACCTTGGTGCCGTAGGTTCTACCATCAAGCTCTATCCTACGCGCAAGACTTCTGACAAGATTTACTGCACAGTAAAATAGAATCCCTAACCTTGTTACAACCTTATAATCTACGTTTTCAGGCGGACGCCCCATCGGGTTGTCCGCCTGATTTCGGAAAATTGCAAATTTATTTGCATTTTCACTCACTTATTCGTATCTTTCACCCTTGGGGAAGATACTAACGTTCGGAAAATTGCAAATTTATTTGCATTTTCACTCACTTATTCGTATCTTTGTCGGCATTATGGAAGAAATAGAATTGAAATTTGATTTCAGGAACGTGCCCAAAGGGTGGCAATTGTGTTTCCTGAGTGAGTGTCCGAAGAAAGAGGAGTGTCTGCGACATTTGGCGGCAAGCCATCTGCCTGAAAGCCGTGACTGGGGACCAGCCATCTATCCTACAATGAAGATTGAGGAGAACGGCTGCCGTTTCTTCACGATGGGGAAGCCGACAAACATGGCGTGGGGGTTCAACACCCTGTTTTCCGATGTCAAGAGCAGGCATGAGAGACAATTGCGTGACAGCATGAAGCAATATCTGGGCGGCCACAGCAACTACTACCGCTATAACAATGGAGAACGACTGCTGACCGCCGAACAGCAGGAATGGATTATCCGGCTGTTCCAGCGGTATGGATACACCGAAGGGCTGACCTTCGACCACTTCACTCTGGTCTATGACTTTGATCACTAAAAGCCTGCATATCCTACACTAACGCCTGTTCACACAGGGATTTTCCGGCACCAAAATGGTGTCGTAGTCAGCATTTCCTACACCGGGAGGCGGTTTTATGAATCTTTAACTATAGTCCCAAGAATCGTCCGAATATTTGGTACGGGATGTCCGGACACTTCGTACAATCAGTACGAATACCTTGTACGGACAGTACCTGGTATTCGAACGGGATGTACGGGATATTCGGACGGCTGATGGGAGCCGTCCGGCTCTTGCAAAAGGCTATTCTTTTTTGTATCTTTGCACATGTTTTTAATGATTCAAAGCTTATGAAGATTACAAAAGTAAAAGAAAAGAATGGCACCATGCAGAAGCCAGTGAGCACTGAGCTGAGTGCTGTAGTAGAGCAGATGCGAAGTAAAAAGACACTCGACATGCGCGAAAAGCCCAGACTGCTGTTCAGTGCAACATTTGGAAGGGGTGGCTTTGACGAGGTGCGCAGTATGACAGGTCTGCTGCTGATGACCGCCGTGGCCGGCACGGAGCAGCAGGCCCGTGAGTGGCAGCAAGCGGTGATGCAGGTGCCTTATACAGTGTTGGCCTTCCGAAACGTGTTTAGCAAAGAACTGAACGTGGTGGTACGCGTAGCCTTTGCCGACGGACATGAGCCGGCGGAGGTTGGCGAGTACCTGAGCCTGCTGCAACAGGCTCAGTCGCAGGTGGCACCAGTCTATCAGTTGTTGACAGGCTGTCGGTTGCGGCGATGCGAAGTGTCGCTGGACTCAGGCTGTTCGCTATGCTACGATCCGCATGTGGGTTATCATGCTGAAGCGCAGTCATTTCCTGTCATTGTCAAGGACAGCAGTCCGTTGACGAAGTATCAGGATGTAAAGGTAGAGACTGACGGCAGCATCGAATGGTATCCCAGCTATGAGGAGCGTGAACAGTTGCGCATGGAGTATTACTCCTGTCTCTACCGTGCCTTAGAGGAACACCCTGATGATAACGATGAAGAGCAGGTTTTGGTGGCACTGGCAGACTACTGCCGAAAGGCGCGGTTAGAGGAAGAGGCTTGTGTGAAGCGTACCCTGTGGCAGTGTCGTTTCCAAGGACAGGAGGACCTGGTGCGCAAGATTTTCCGCTCTGCATACGTCCGCAGTTATCAGGGAAAGACCATCTCGCAGATGAATCAGAAGGAGCGCATCGCCCGCACCATCCGTGACTTCTTCGAACGCCGCTACCAGCTGCGCTACAATATGGTGAAACAGATGACGGAGTTCCGCCCCAACGACCAGCAGTTCCGACCGTGGCAGCCACTGACCGACCGCGACCTGAAGCGCATCGCCTTCGAGGAGATGCTGGAGGGTGGCCATGGGTGGATGGTTGACATAGAGCTGTATGTGGGCTCGTCGCTCGTTCCACGTTACAACCCCATCCATGAGTTCCTCGGTGGCGTGGGCCAGTGGGACCGGCAGCACGACTATATAGAGGAGTACGCGCGACGTCTGAAGACCGACTATGCCGATTGGCCCCGCTACTTCCACCGCTGGCTGCTGGCCATGGTGGCGCAGGCGATGGAGAAGAGCCGAGACCACGGGAACTCAATGGTACCGCTACTCATCGGTACGCAGGCCATGAAGAAGTCTACCTGGTGTAAGAACATCCTACCCTACCAGCTGCGCGAATACTACATGGACGACATCAAGATGGACAATGCCGAACAGGTGGAGCGCGTGCTGAGCCGCATGTGGCTTGTCAACATCGACGAGTACAATGCAAAGACCGACCGTGAGCAGGCCAAGATAAAACGTCTGCTGACAGAGAAGGATGTACAGGTCAGGAAGATGCGCTCTGACCAATATACCATGATGCCACGCCTCTGCTCGTTCATCGCCACCACCAACGACCGCCAGCCACTCTGCGACCCGACGGGTTCGCGCCGTTACCTGTGTGTGGAGATGACAGGGGTGGCCGACATGACTGGGAAGGTGAATTACAAGCAGATGTATGCACAGGCCGTATGGGAGATAGAGCATGGTGTCCAGTACTGGTTCTCGGACGACGATGAACGCGCCATCACCGAGCATAACCAGCGCTATCAACTGCATACGTCGATAGAGGAGGTTCTCATGGCATTCTACGAACCCGTTTCACGCGACAAGGAACATTTTCTGACAACCACCGCCATCCAACAGCAGTTGCGCCGGCACCTGCAGGCAGCCGACGTGCCCACACTGGCTAAGCTGGGCCGTGTCCTCAGGCACATGCACTACCCAGAAGGTGCCCAGAACGGCATCCGCGGCTATTATCTCAGTCCACGCCATCCCGCATAGTGTCGGATCTGGTGCAGGAAAATCCTGCATAACCCATTGACACTCAGCGTCAAGTGTAGGTTATGCAGGATTATGCAGATGTTTATGCCACTGCTTAGGTACTTATTTGTCAGGCGGACATTCCATCAAGGCTGTCCGCCTGACTTTTTGTATGCAAATATGTAGGCGGCGATGCATATTTATGAGCTTTTTGGCATAAATATAGCTGTTTTTAGGGCAAAAATGAATAAAAGATGCAGAATTTCTTTGCAGTTTGCATAATTTTGAGTACTTTTGCACGCGATTTTCGAATATATATGTATACATTATTATAATATTATGGCTGAACAATTAGAAGTGAAGGAGCTGGACCAGGTGGTTGTCCGCTTCTCAGGTGACTCTGGCGACGGCATGCAGCTGGCTGGAAACATTTTTTCTACCGTGAGTGCCACAGTGGGCAACGGTATCTCTACATTTCCCGACTATCCTGCCGATATCCGTGCCCCGCAAGGTTCGTTGACAGGTGTGTCTGGTTTCCAGGTACACATCGGTGCAGGCAAGGTTTACACGCCTGGTGACCAGTGCGATGTGCTGGTGGCTATGAATGCTGCTGCCTTGAAGACGCAGTACCGCTATGCCAAGCCTGGCGCAACGATTATCATCGACACCGACTCGTTCGGACCGAAGGATTTGGAGAAGGCACAGTTCAAGACCGAGGACTATCTGGGCGAGATGAATATTGACCCCGATCGTGTCATTCAGTGCCCGCTGACCACGATGGTGAAGGACTGCCTGAAGGATACTGGTATGGATAACAAGGCCATGCTGAAGTCGCGCAACATGTTTGCGCTGGGTCTTGTTTGCTGGCTCTTCGACCGTGACCTCAGTCTGGTATCTAACTTCCTGAAAGAAAAGTTTGCCAAGAAACCGGCCATTGCTGAGAACAACATCAAGGTGGTTCAGGCTGGTTACGACTATGGACACAATACGCACTCCAGTGCTATGAACGTCTATCGTATCGAGTCGAAAGAGAAGGTACCAGGACGTTATATGGATATTACGGGTAACAAGGCAACAGCCTATGGCCTGATTGCCGCTGCCGAGAAGGCCGGTCTTCGCCTTTATCTGGGCTCATACCCCATCACTCCTGCCACCGATATCCTGCACGAGTTGTCGAAGCATAAGTCATGCGGCGTCATCACCGTACAGTGTGAGGATGAGATCAGTGGTGCTGCATCAGCTCTGGGTGCTTCGTTTGCTGGTGCCCTGGCTGCTACTTCAACCTCTGGCCCTGGTGTCTGCCTGAAATCAGAGGCCATGAACCTGGCCGTTATCATGGAGCTGCCCCTGGTGGTCATCGACGTACAGCGCGGTGGTCCTGCTACAGGTCTGCCCACCAAGTCGGAACAGACCGACCTGTTGCAGGTGCTCTTCGGCCGTAATGGTGAGAGTCCCATGCCTGTCATCGCTGCCCTAAGTCCTACGGACTGCTTCGATGCTGTCTATCAGGCTGCCAAGATGGCTTTGGAGCACATGACACCTGTCGTGCTGCTGACCGATGCCTATGTGGCCAACGGCAGTGGTGCCTTCCGTCTGCCAGACATCACCAAGCTCGATGCCATCAATCCGCCGTATGTTCCTGAGGAACTGAAGGGTAAGTGGACACCCTATATGCGTGCTGAGAATGGTACTCGCTATTGGGCTGTACCTGGACGTGAGGGCTTCACACATATCCTTGGTGGACTGGAGAAGGACAACCAGACCGGTGCCATCTCTACAAATCCTGAGAATCACGATTTGATGACACGTCTGCGCCAGCAGAAGATTGCCAATATCCAGGTTCCCGACCTCGAAGTGGAGGGTGACAAGGACGATGCTGACCTGCTCATCGTAGGCTTTGGTTCTACCTATGGACACCTGCACTCGGCTATGGATGAATTGCGTGCCAAGGGCTACAAGGTAGCACAGGCTCAATTCAAGTATCTGAACCCGCTGCCTGCTAATACTGCTGAGGTACTTTCGAAGTATAAGAAGGTGGTGGTGGCAGAACAGAATATGGGTCAGCTTGCTGCCTATTTGCGCATGAAAGTCGACAATTTCGTACCCTTCCAGTTCAACCAGGTTAAGGGTCAGCCATTCGTAGTAGAAGAGTTAGTCAACGCATTCGAGGACATTTTAAAGAAGTAAAGCAATGAGTACATATACAGCAAACGATTTTAAGAAAGGACAACCACGTTGGTGTCCTGGATGCGGTGACCACTTCTTCCTGGCATCGTTCCATAAAGCATTAGCAGAAATCGGAGTCGCACCACAGGATACTGCTGTTATCAGTGGCATTGGTTGTTCGAGCCGTCTGCCCCACTATATGGCTACTTACGGCATGAACACCATTCATGGACGTGCTGCAGCCATTGCCACAGGTGCAAAGGTTGCCAACCCCAACCTCACTGTTTGGCAGGTAAGCGGTGATGGTGACGGACTGGCTATTGGAGGTAACCACTTCATCCATGCCAATCGTCGCAACATCAACCTGAACATGATTCTGCTTAACAACCGTATCTATGGTCTGACCAAAGGACAATACTCTCCCACCTCACCCCGTGGTTTTGTTTCCAAGTCAAGTCCTTACGGTACAGTAGAAGATCCTTTCCGTCCTGCTGAGCTCTGTTTTGGCGCTCGCGGTCATTTCTTTGCACGTGCCGTTGCAACCGATGCTCCTGGCACTGTTGAGATTCTGAAGGCTGCTTATGCCCACAAAGGTGCAGCCGTCTGCGAGATTCTGCAGAACTGTGTCATCTTCAACGACGGAACCCATGAGGCCGTATATAATAAAGAGGGACGCAAGAAGAACGCCATCTATGTGAAACATGGTGAGAAACTCGTGTTTGGCGAGAACAATGAGTTCGGGCTGGTACAACAAGGCTTTGGCCTGAAGATTGTCGAGATTGGCAAAGATGGCTATACGCTTGACGACGTACTGGTTCACGATGCTCATTGCGAGGACAACACTCTGCAGTTGAAGCTGGCCTTGATGGGTAATGGCGACGGATTCCCCGTAGCTTTGGGTGTTATCCGCGATGTCGATGCTCCTACTTACGACGAGGCCGTTCACGCCCAGATTGCTGAGGTTAGTGCTCAGAAGAAGTATCACAACTTTGAAGAACTGTTGGAGACTAACGACACCTGGGAGGTGAAGTAATATATTTGCAAACTCCACTTGACAATCATCCCTAAGAGCATGCGTCTTAGGGATGATTTTGTGTATATATACATTATACATCCAAGAAAACCCAACCAAACCTTTCTTGTTTACCAGAAAATCTTTGTAATTTTGCGACCGTTTCCGAGAATACATTAAAAATCTAACGACATATGTTTAATAACTACAAAGGATTTCATCTCGTACAGTCGTATCACGACTTGAGACACATGCGTAAATACCATCCAACGAACACGTTCGTACGTTTCGCTAAGATTGCTGTTGTCGCATTGGTCACCCTATTGCTCTGGAACATGCCTACCGAATGGTTTGGCATTCAGAACCTAACTATCATCCAGCAACGTGTCATTGCTATTTTTGCCTTTGCCACACTGATGTGGATTCTGGAGATTGTTTCTTCATGGGCCACATCCATTGCTATCATCGTGCTGATGCTGCTTTTCTGTTCGGACAGTGGTATCCTGCCTATGGTCAATGAAGAGGAAGTAGGCAAATTACTCAACTATAAAGGTGTCATGGCATGTTTTGCTGACCCAGTCATCATGCTGTTTATCGGTGGTTTCGTGCTGGCTATTGCCGCTACAAAGACAGGACTCGATGCCCAGTTGGCCAAAGTATTATTACGTCCTTTTGGGACTAAGAGTGAAATGGTGCTGTTGGGTTTCCTACTCGTTACTGGATTGTTCTCTATGTTTGTATCCAACACAGCTACGGCTGCTATGATGTTAACATTCCTCACGCCAGTGTTCCGCCAGTTACCCCCTGAGGGTAAAGGCCGTATTGCTTTGGCGATGTCTATCCCCGTTGCTGCCAACCTCGGTGGTATGGGTACACCTATCGGTACACCTCCCAACAACATCGCACTGAAGTACCTCAATGATCCTGAGGGTTTGAATATGGGTCTCGGTTTCGGTCAGTGGATGATGTTCATGTTCCCACTTGTTATCGTACTGCTGTTCATCAGCTGGCGCCTGCTGCTCAAGTTCTTCCCCTTCAGTCAGAAGACGGTTGAGTTGAATATTGATGGTGGCATGCAGAAAGGATTTCAGTCTTGGGTGGTCATCGTAACCTTTATCCTTACCGTAGTACTCTGGCTATCCGACCGTTTCACAGGCATCAATGCCAACACAGTAGCCATGGTTCCTTTCTGCATCTTCGCTCTGACTGGTGTAATCAACAAGCGCGATTTGGAGCAGATCAACTGGAGTGTTATATGGATGGTAGCTGGTGGTTTTGCACTAGGTTATGGTCTTAACGCCTCCGGATTGGCTGCCAACGCTGTAGAGAGCATACCCTTCGGCGATTTCTCGCCACTACTTATCCTAATCATGGGTGGAGCTATCTGTTATGTGCTGTCTAACTTCATCTCCAACTCAGCCACTGCAGCCCTGCTCATGCCAATCCTGGCTGTTGTCTGCGGAGCCATGGGTGATAAGCTGGCACCTATCGGTGGAACAGGTACTATCCTTATCGGTGTAGCCATTGCCGCATCCAGCGCCATGATTCTGCCCATCTCTACCCCACCAAATGCCTTAGCTTTTGCTACGGGTTATGTTCAACAGAAAGACATGTCGAAGATTGGCATCATTATGGGTGTAGTATCAATGTTACTAGGCTTTGGACTGGTTTACCTGATGGGTATTCTTCACATTCTCTAATAAAAAACTTCAGGGCTGTTGGAACGCCATCCAACAGCCCTTGAAGCAACAAAACAAACTACTAATGATATTACTACTAAAACAAATCTTACTTACTATCTAAAAACCAAAACTAATAATTGTTGTTTCAAAACTCCCGTTTTTTCACGTTGCAAAGATACGGCATTTATTCCAAACTAATTATATGTTTTGTTTCATGGATTTTGTTTTTTGTATCATCATCATAAAAACATCGTTTTTTTGCATAATTTGAGACTATACAAGGAGTAGTTTGCTCTTATTTTTTTAGAAATTTAGTTCCTTTCCTCGATAGAAATCCACCAAGGCTAACTGATAAAGATGCTCATAACGAGCCTGAACAAGATCGCTTTCTGCTTTTAAGTAATTGTTCTTAGCCTCGTTAAACTCTGTAATGTTAGCCTTACCATTCTCATATTTGGCCTGCGTCAGTTCGAAAGCATCCTTGCTAGAGAGAGCAGCTGTCTGACTGCTTTTATACTTTGATTCAGCTGCAATGGCATTATAGTATACCTGCTGAATCTCCTTATAGAGCGTTTTCTTGATATTATCAAGCTGAAGCTGTTGGTTTGTGCGATCCAATTTAGCAGAACGGATATTATTGCGAACCTGGAAACGACTGAAAATGGGTATATTGAGGTTCAGACCAATATATTGGGAGAAATTATTCTTCAACTGTGTCGCAAAAGCATCTGCTTGCATACCATTGGTCTTATAGTAGTTCGTCTGAAGACCGCCACTGAAATTAAGCGTGGGATAAAGACCAGCACGAGCGATAGCTATCTGACGCTCTGAGGCAGACAAGCGCAGTTGCTCTGCCTGGACTTCAGGTTTCAAAGTAACAGCCTCCTGATAAATGGCATCGGGAGAGGGGAACTGTGTTGACATCGTGATACGCTCAACATCAGGACGGGCCACCGTGAAACCGTCAGGTGAGGGCAATTCAAGCAACTGGCTGAGGGAAAGCAATGAGAGTTGCAGCTTATTATTGGCCTGTGTGGCTGTGAGACGTGATTGAGCCAACTGAGCCTCTTGCTGAGAAAGTTGGGCCTGACTTGCCTTTCCATTATTCACAAAAGCCTGAAGACGTTTCACCTGCATCGAGTCGATTTCAATCTGTCGATAGCTCACATCAGCAATCTCCATATTATACAGAATCTGGACATAAGCCTGTGCAACCTGCATACGAATATCGTTCCTGGCTTTCTCTAAATCCTGGGTAGCAGCCTCAAGGTTCAGTTGGTTCAGTTTAATCTGATTAGGAATCTGAAAACCTGTAAAAAGAGGTACAGTAGTGCCTAGACTTAAACTCGTACTGTTAGTTGAACGATTGGTATAAGTATTGTCTAGGGTCAGACCACGACCAAAGCTGAAACTCTCGGAAGCAGTGGCACTGAGATTTGGCAATCTCGAATTCTTGGCAGTAGAGAGCTGCAGTTCTCGCTTTTCACGATTAATCTCCTTTTGCTTGATACTGATGTTGTGCTCAATGGCATAGTTGGCACATTGGCGGAGTGTCCAAGGGTTCTGCGCCTTTACAGGGCAAAAAGAGAAATAAGAAATAAGAAATGAGAAAAGAACTATCTTTTTCATAGTTTAATCCTTTTTGTTATCGTCAGTAATCAACTCAGGACCACGCACCTTGTCTTTCAAGGTCAGTCCCTTCTTAATCTCGATATTCACACCATCCGAAAGTCCTGTGGTAACAGCAGTGCGCTCATATGTCTTCTGCTTACCCTCACCTTTTATAATATATACGAAGGTGGAGTCGCCAGA
>JAEEGJ010019675.1_pt1 | contig 14827 bp, 9 predicted proteins | sample 8958761 | NCBI WGS metagenome assembly JAEEGJ01 (sample SAMN16246546, study PRJNA631951) | gut metagenome | biome: gut microbiome; feature: rumen; material: RS-attached | host: Bos | place: Iran: Karaj | collected 2018-10 | reverse complement strand
TTTTCAAGAGAATCAAAGCCTGCCTCATATACAGAAGCCTGTGTAACTGCCTTGGCAACAGTTTCCTTATCGGCATTGATGACTGTCGCATCTTTTCCTACTTCTCCGAGAAGAGGCTCTGAAATTACTACCTTTTCAAACTTATCTTCATATTTATCTACAGCTTCTATAAGCTCGTCATACTCTGCGCCATGCATAAGGTGTGTGGGCTGAATCACAAGCTCTTTTACACCGTTTGAAACTGCACGCTCAAGAGCCTGCTCAACGTTGTCAATCTTCTCACCGTCTCTTGCGTAAATGTGATTGATAATGATCTGAGCTGTGAATGCTCTTCTTACGCTGTAATCAGGATATGCTTCTGCAAGCGCCTTCTCGATACCGCCGATATCCTCTGCTCTACTGTCATTAAAGCTTGTACCAAAGCTTACAACAAGGAGCTCTTTCTCTCCGATCTCATCTGCGTTTAAAGGATCATCAATAGAAGCATCTCCTGTGTCATTACCAAAGTAATCAGGATCTGCAAACTCACCTTCTACCAGCTCCTTCTGGGCATCTGTAAGCTCATCCCATGCCTTCTTGGCAGCTTCACACTCAGCATAGGTATTATCCGTATAAGTCTGCACATAGATTGCGTCAATAAGCTCAGCCACCTTATCTGCCATAGCCTGATCATCCTCCCCGGCATCTTCCTGAACATCTGATACAACTACCTTGTGGTCATACCACTTCTCTTTGGTTCCGATAAGTGCAAGATCAAATTCCTGATCAAGGTATGGTACAGGAACATCAAATCCATTTACTTCTTCAGTTGTACCGTCCTCATAAGTAACTGTATCTGTAGTAGGCTCAAGAAGTACTGCTCCATCCTTCTGAGCATCCTCAGCAGTTCCGGGGAAGAGGTTTACAATGTTCTTGGATGGAAGTGTAATGTGGATTGTCATCTGGCCATCCTTAACTGTAAGAGTACCTCTGTCTCCATAAGCTTCATTTATATGGAACATGCTTCCGTCTGTTGTAAACTTTGCGCTGTAAACACCATCCTCTAAGGCTGCCTCAGCTGTTGTTTCTTCAGGTGCTGCTTCAGTTACTTCTTCAGCCGCCTCCTGCGACGTCTCCTCTGCCGGAGCCTCCTGCGCGCTCTGCTCCGCTCCTGTACAACCTGCCAGCATACTGACTGACAAAGCTGCCACCATGAACATTCCTAGAAATTTCTTTTTCATAATAGCCTCCTGTTTTTTATTCATGGGCATTAAAAAATCCCTTGTTTTCACAAGGGATTGGCTATCTGTTGCACAGCAAAACAAAGCAAGATCCATGCTCCTGCCTTTATTTCTTCGTACCGTCAATTCCTCGTGACTTAGGATTTCTCCCATGTACAGCGACTGGCAGGTCTCCCGACTTATCGAGTAGCCTTACGGCTGCGCCCTTTAAACCTTCCCGGATTTCTCCAGTGGCATACATAAAGAGCTCTCGAAACACGGTGACGAGATCGCGCAGGACTTACACCTGCTTCCCTTTTCACCTGCACGGCCAAACGGCCTGCAGACACCATCCGCTTTATTTAACTTACTTTGCTATAATAACACACCTGTCAAGAAAGAGAAAACAGTTCCTTAAGTAAGGACATCCGTAAGGACGTCTATCATGTTCTTTACATCTATGGGCTTTGCTATATGTGCATTCATACCCGCATCTTTGGCTTTTTTGACGTCTTCTGCAAAGGCATTGGCTGTCATGGCAATAACAGGTATCTTTCTTCTTGCTTCATCATCGAGTTCTCTTATGGCCTTCGTTGCTTCATAGCCACCCATTACAGGCATCTGAATATCCATAAGAACTGCGTTGTAGTACCCCGGCTCAGCTGCCTTTACTTTGTCCACAGCTTCTTTTCCGTTCTCTGCAGTCTCTACCGTAAAGCCCTGTTTTTCCAATAGCTTGATTGCAATCTGCCTGTTTATGGGCATGTCATCTGTAAGAAGAAGTCTCATGGAACTGAAGTCTGCAACTCCTGCCCTATTCTTTGCTTCAATTGCCTCTGTTTCTTTCTGTATATCTTCCTGGCTCTGTCTATCCAGCGATAACTTTACAATAAACTCAGAGCCCTTGTTTTTCTTGGAATTAACCGTAATGGTTCCGCCCATGAGATCAACTATATTCTTTACAATGCTCATTCCAAGGCCGGTTCCCTGAATGCCACTTACAGTTGCATCTTTTTCTCTCTCAAAGGCTTCAAATACCTTCTTTGTAAACTCCTCGGACATACCGATTCCGTTGTCCCTGACGCTTATCATATAATCTGCGCAGCCATCAACAACAGCCGTAGTCTGCTTTAAGGTAACCGTAATACTGCCGCCCTCAGGAGTGAATTTGTAGGCATTACTGATAAGATTGAGCAGCACTCTGTTAAGTCTGTTTATATCGCAGTAAACATGCGGATCCTTAAGATCTATGCATTCCACCTTAAACTCAATATTCTTCTCATGCATCTGCAGTTCAAAAAGATCTCTGACATCCTCAAAGGTCTTGCTTAAATTTACGGGAACAGGCTCGAGGTCCATTCTTCCACTCTCAATTCTGCTCATCTCAAGTACGTCATTTATAAGTGCAAGCAGATGATGGCTGGATCCTTTTATCTTATGCAGGTAATCCTTTAGTTCTTCATGGGTAACAGCTTCATCCTCAGCTAAATTGATATAGCCGATAATGGCATTCATAGGAGTCCTTATGTCATGGGACATATTGGACAAGAATACCGTCTTGGCCCGGCTCCTCTCATTGGCCTTGATGGACTCAACGGAAGCCGCCTTCTCTCTCCTTGACATGATCCTGTAAATGCTGAACATGATGACAAGAGCGATTATGATAAGGCTCATCTGGATCAGGCTGTTTCTGGTAAGGACATGATCTACATTTACCAGCTGTTCCTGTATATAGGCTTCTGTTCTTTCAATGGTATCAATATCCTTGCCACCGCTCTGGCTCTCATAGTAATCCTTGATGTTTCCGACAACATCTTTTGTCATGTCGTCGGTAGCTCTTTTAACCCACATGAGAGATGTGAAGAAGATCAGAAATAGGAGTGTTACCCAGACAACCGTTGATTTGCCGTATCTTCTTTCCGTGTCCTTTTCAAATACGAACCTGAACCACAAGAATCCCAGGATACTCCAGGTCGCCAATATCAGATAGGACTCTGTGGACATGGCTTCTGCCGAGGACATCATAAAGAACAGGAAGAACAAACCACTCATGACAATGCCGACTATGCCTGTTATCTCAATCTTCTTATTGTCCTCTTTTTTGGCATTGGCAAGAGCAGCGGCTGAAGTATAGGCGTATGCAATCGTGGCTCCTATTGTTGTTACATCAACGATCCATCCAATGGCAGTCCTGCCAAGAAGCGGGATGAAAAGAGATATGCACATGATAAAAACAAGGGCATTTTTAGGATTCTTTTCCTCATTGAGCTTTGCAAACCACGGCGGAAGCATTCCCTCATCAGCCATGTAAAACATCAGTCTGCTGGCTGCAATGAAGTTACCGATCAGGCCTGTTACTATTCCTGCAAAAGCAGCAAGCCCCAGTATAAATACGCCACTGCTTCCCATGGTATCAGAAACAACATGAAAGGTAGGAAGTCCCTCTATACCGGAGAGATTACCAATATCCCTTATATAATCAAGCCAGGTAGTGTACCCTTCATCAACATGCGCCACAGCTATCTGAGCCAATAGCAGATAAGATAATACTGCCGTAAAAAGAGCTATCGCCATGATGCGAAGACTTCTTTTTGCAGGGAACTTAAAGCCTGCAGCTGAGTTTGAGATGGATTCAAAACCTACAAAAGCCCAGGGTGAAAGAGCCGCAATTATAAATATCTGGTTGATCTTGCTGCCCTGATTACTTACAAAATAAGGTCTTGAAGGAATAAGGATATTGCCGTCCACACCTGCAACAAATGCTGCACAAATGACAATTCCGAAGATTAGAATAAGTGCAAAAATAACCTGAAGAGTAAAGGCAATTCTTTTTCCTCTGATGCAGCATATTCCGCAAATAAGGACCGCTGCCACTGATAGGAGCACTTCTCCAAGATATACGTCATATCCAAGGATCACATAGTGGAAACCGAACTGAAAAGTACTTCCTAAGAGAAATTTACTGATAAGGCCAAGGGCAGATGCATTGGCCCAAAGGATTGCGATATACACAAGAACCAGAAACCACGCACTCATAAAGCCATGGTCATGACCAAAGGTTCTAAGCGTATAGGTGAGAGTTCCTCCGCCATCCGGGAACTTGTTCATCAGATAGTGGTAATTGGCACCGATTATGAACATGACAATGGCGCCGATTATAAGGCCTGCAAAAGTTCCGACAGGGCCTGCCTTTGGAAGGAACGTTGTTCCGGGCATGACAAAAGCCCCCCATCCCACGGCACATCCAAAGGAAAGTGCCCATATATGAATGGGATACAGATATTGATCAAACTTCATTTTATTGTTGCCATTTGGCGTTGTATCCGTCCGGATCATCTCCCTTTTCAAACTTATTTCTTAAGTTCTTTCTTGTTCCTGTACATTTCCTCATCAGCACGTTTAAATACATCTGCTACAGTTTCATTCCCCTTAAATCTGCTCATTCCGGCAGCTATTACGACATCGCCCTTTTGTTTGTTCCTCATGTTGTGCTTTCTCATTTTAAGCATCAGAGCATCAATATTGAGGTAATCATAGCCTTGCGCTATAACCACAAATTCATCGCCGCCAACCCTGTAAGCCGGACTGTGCTTAAAAATTCGGCAGATGGTATCACATCCATGCTTAATGAACTTATCTCCCTCCTGGTGGCCGTAAGTATCATTTATCTCTTTAAGACCATTTAAGTCAAAGACACAGATTGCAAAAGAAGGTGTATATTTCTCCTCTATTCTTGTATTTAATATCTTTTCCATCTCAACATAGGCATGCTTATTCTTGACGCCGGTAAGCTCATCAAGGTTTGCCTTTACCTCTGCTGCATTAAGGCTTATGGCATATTCCTGCTCGCGTCTTATCTTTTCATCAATATCAAAGATACCGACTATAAGCTTTTCTTCGCCGTCCTCCATGGTCAAAGTAGCCCTTAACTGAACATATTTGGGCTCTCCATTAATGATTGCTCTGTGTTCATTCTCAAACATGCCTGTCTTAAGTATCTGCTCATAGACATTTTCTTTGGTAAAAGCAGTCAGGAATGCATCCAGATCTTCATGATAGATACCCTTGTCGGCATTCTTTATGACATCTACAAAGAAATCTTTTCCTTCACTTTCTATATTCAAATCCGTAGAATTTCCACCCGGATTATACTTGTAGTATTCCTGAGTTCTTGGATCAATCGTGAAGATAAAAATAAAGTTTCCGGTCAGCGCACCTATTCTGGAATAAACAATGCTCTCTTCCTTAGCTCTTTCAACAATCTCCCTGCTTTTTATCTGATTGTCGACATTGTTGATTCCGATAATAACATGATTGGCTGCGTCCTTTGTCTTTACTCCCTTGATGCTTACATATGTTGGAGCACCGCCCAGCATCATTCGAGTAACCATTGAAAAGAGACCATTCTCCCTGATCTGCTTTATGAAGTTATCCTTGGTAAACTCAGCTTTGAAGTTCTCAACATCCTCAGAATATATTTCAAAATCTATAGTATTCTTCTCAAGGTCAAAATAGTCATTTCCAAGCCTTTCAAAGGTTATATCCCTGCTATCTCCGTCAGGAGTATATTCTGCAAAAGTCTCTGTATCCAGATCTACAAAATACAGCTTGATATAGTCCTCAGAAAGAGCCCTTGCCACATAGTTATAGGTAAGCCCCTCATTACTTGCTATATCAGAAGCCGATAATATGGCCACCGCTACAGCTGCAACACCTGTAACAGGATTTACCGCCACCCTTCTGATGAACATCTGTATGGTATGACCACTGGCTGTAATGTCGTCTATTATTACCCTCTCTCCGTTTTTAGCACACTGTCTTATAGCATTATAAGAGTAATTTCCCGGGCCTTTACTTACAGTATCGTAAAAGATCTCCTTCCTGTTTTTGCCGTCAGGAAAATAATCCAGGACAAAACGTCTGTAGCTTCTGTTACATCTGACGAAGGTTGCCTTCTTATCATCAAGTGCAAAAATAACCATAGGGATGGTATCAAAGTATTTATTTAAATCCTTTTCATCGGTTTTCGAAGCTGCAAGATCGTATAGATTAACTCTGCCAAGGGTTTCAAAATATCCCGCCTCTGCAGGATTCTCAAACCCAATCTGTATTCCCCTGATATTTCTGTCAACAATATCTGCAAAAGAAATAGGCCTGGTATAGTAATTCCCCTGCAATTTGATGCAGCCTATTTCTTTCAGAAAGTCAACTTGAGTCTTTGTTTCAACGCCCTCAGCCACAGTGTCCATACCGAGTGCCAATGCTGTCTTTACCAGCTCGGTAACAATGATCTTTCCGGCATCAGACTTATCTATTTCCTCTATAAAAACCTTGTCTATCTTCAAAAGATCAAAGTGCACCTTAAGAAGGATCAGCATTGAAGCATATCCGCTTCCGTAGTCATCCATCCATACCTTTACTCCCCCGGCTCTGAAGCGATCCACCACCTTTTTCATGCGATCAATGTCCAAAGACATTGTCCTCTCCGAAATTTCAATAGAAATCTTGTCCCTTGTAAAGCCATAGGAATCTATTAAGGCTGTGATCTCCGAAACCATGTCACAGCACTCAAAGTCTGAGGCAGCAAGATTTATGGATTCAGACACAACATAGTAGCCCTGTTCGGACTGCTCCTTCATTTTCTTAAGGACTCTCTCAACCATATAAAGGTCAAGTTTGTAGGTCAGCTTTGCCTCATCAAGTGCAGGAACAAATTCTGAAGCTGTAAAGGTTCCCATTTGGGGGTCTATCCACCTCGAATAGGCTTCCTCATCGGAAACCTTACCACTCGCAGCACGAACCAGAGGCTGATGATAAGCCTTTATCCATTCCTCTTTAATGGCTCTGTCCAAATTGTCAATAAAGTAGCTTTTATCCAAAAGATGGTCCTTTCATCGCCAATTTCATAAATATAGTGTAATACATTTTTCTTCTAAAAAACGTATTTTTATAATTATTTTACCATTATATTATATTTGGATTAACCCAATAAAAAAGTGCAACCATCCATATTTTTAGGATGATTGCACCTTTATTTATGAACTGATTTTTATTCAAATTTCAGCTGCGCGCTTTAAGGCATCGTCAATGTGAGGCTGAAAGTTCTCTCTGCCTACAAGATCAACAAATCCGTCCTTCTCCATAGTAGCCATAGGCTGCTCATTTACATGGGAAAAGACAAGCTGAACGCCGTTTTCTTTGCATCTTTCATAGAGCTGTTCAAAGGAGTGCATTGCTGTCGCATCGATTGCAGGAACTCCACGCATACGGATTACAAGAGCTCTTGTAAAGTCCTTAAATCCGATCTCTGCGATCATGTCAGCATCACCAAAGAACATAGGTCCGCTGATCTCATATACTCTTACATGCTTAGGAATATCTTTAAGCTCAGGTCCATCGGGATCTTCATCAGGATCGTAATACTTCCATCCTGTGATACCTGACTCGTCGCTCATTCTCTTCATAAACAGGAGGCATGCAAGAACCATACCAATCTCAATAGCTACAACAAGGTCAAATACAATAGTCAGCACAAATGTGATGACAAGAACAAATACATCGCTCTTGGGCGCTGTCTTGCAAAGATGTACGAAAGTTCTCCACTGGCACATGTTATATGCGACCATAAATAGGATTGCTGCTATGGTAGGCATAGGAATAAGCTTAGCAAACGGCATCAGTACTACAAGTACAAGAACCAGGCACAAAGAATGTACCATTCCGGCTATAGGTGTTCTACCACCGTTTTTAATGTTTGCAGCAGTTCTGGCAATAGCACCTGTTGCAGGGATACCACCAAAAAGTGCAGAACCGATATTACCTGCACCCTGAGCGATAAGCTCCATGTTTGATCTGTGGTGAGAGTTGATCATGGAGTCTGCAACCACACAGGATAACAGTGATTCGATAGCTGCAAGGATTGCAATGGTAAAGCCATCTCCTGCCACCGATCTGATTGTCTCAAAATCAAAAGCAGGAACATGAAGCTGTGGAAGGGTTCCTTTTATCTCATAAAGGTCTCCTATGGTGTTAACGTTAAGATTAAGAAGCTTCACCATTAGGATTCCAACGATAACTGCCACGAGAGATCCGGGAATCTTTTTGCTTACCTTGGGCCATACAATCTGAATAAGAAGGCAAACAACACCGACTACAAGAGCCCACACGTTGATGGTTCCGATGTTTGCACCTATGGCCTTCACCTTCTCCATTGTCTCAACTGTCTTGGTTCCTGCAGGATATGTTAATCCCAGGAAGTCCTTGATCTGTCCCACAAGGATTGTCACAGCAATACCTGCTGTAAATCCGGTTGTTATAGTATAAGGAATAAACTTGATAAGGGATCCAAGTCTGAATACTCCCATAAGAATAAGGAGAATACCGGCAAATATAGTAGCCAGTGCCAGTCCTTCCATTCCCTTGGTTGCCACGATTCCGGCAACGATTGTCGCAAAAGCAGCTGTAGGTCCTGCTATCTGAACTCTTGAGCCACCTAAAAATGAAATGATAAAGCCCGCTACAATAGCTGTATAAAGACCTTCCTCAGGGCCAACACCCGATGCAAGAGCAAGGGCGATTGACAAAGGAAGTGCAATTATGGCAACTATGATTCCGGATACAACATCACTGCCAAACTGCTTTACACTGTAATGCTTAAGGTTCGAAAACAGCATTGGCTTTAATTTGTCTTTTGATTGCATGTTACTAACATCCTCCGCTAATACTAACATCATCTAAATAAATACACAGTTTTTAATTATATTACCATCTGCTAAAAAGTAAAGAAATATTTAGTGTGTGACATTACTGTGATAAAGCAAATGCTATTCTTTTAATATAACAAAGAGAGAGCGCTTCCCATCAGGGAAATGTAAAGGAGAGAAAATTATGAAAGAAAGCACAAAACTGATTATCATCAAATCTATGATCAACACTGTTGTCACATGGCTACTGTTTGCTATGATCCTTAGCGTTATAAATCATGTAGCTCTGGGACAGTCACTTATCGAAATCCACACTATTCTGCTTGCAATTTTCGCCGGACTTGGCAGCTATGTCGGGTTCCTTAGAAAAGAGCTTGATGAAACATCCCATATTTCTTGAGAATTTTATGATGTTTTAATGATTAATCTCAGTAATAATAGTGCACAAGCTATGCACAATTATGATAAAATAAGAACAATAAATCATATTATTGTTTCACCTACACACAATTTAGGAGGAATGCTATGAATATCACAAAAACTGTTAATGGAGATCAGCTTAACATCGCGTTGGATGGAAGACTTGATACAGGAACAGCACCTGAGCTTGAAAAGGTACTGAATGAGTCTCTTGATCAGGTTAAGGCACTTACAATTGATATGTCCGCTCTTGAGTACATCTCTTCTGCAGGACTTAGAACTCTTCTCTCTGCAAAGAAGGCTCTCTACAATAAGGGTACAATTAAGATCGTTAACCCTAACGATATCGTTAAGGAAGTCTTTACTGTAACCGGATTCAGCAACATTTTTGACATCGAGGGTTGAAAGGAGCAGAGACTATGAAATCAGACGTAATCGCTATTGATAACAAGGGTACCGGATTTAAAGAGGCAGTTGAAGCAACCAAGAAGCTTGCTGAATTCAATGGCCTTAGTGCTACAGATTCACTTCATCTTCAGCTCTTTACAGAAGAAATGCTCAGCATGGTAAGGATCGTAACAGGTGAAGTTAAAGCTTCCTTCTGGGTTGATCAGGAAGATAAGACCTATGATCTCAATCTTACAACTGAGACCGTTATGGATAAGGATAAGAGAGCTACTCTCATCTCCGCATCCAGCTCAAGAAAGAACGAAGCTGCAGGAAGTTTCCTCGGAATGCTCAGAGATGCTTTTGAGCAGGCTATGACAGCTGATTCAGATAAAGTTTACTACGAGCTTCCCGATGACATCGCATCAGACGTAGTTGGTCACTTCGTAGATGATCCTGAGTATGATCAGTATGAAGCATCTGTTCTTAAAAAGCTTGCAGATGATGTTAAGATCGCCATCCGTGGTGGCAAGGTACACATGACTGTAAGAAAGGCTTTCTAAGACCGGAAACCTTTAAATAAACAAACTAATAAAAGAGCCGATACCAAATGGTATCGGCTCTTGTTTTTTGCAACTTATTGTTACAAGGTCTCACAATGAAGTTCTGCTCTTACAATCAGCCTGTGATTGTGCAGTACATGAAGTACTTGTATCCAAGAGGACTTGAGAAGAATCCCTGTACGTTGTTGCTGATCATGTAAAGATCTGTGTAGTAGTAGATAGGGCAGATGCAGCCTGTTGACATAAGAAGATCCTCTGCTCTGTGCATAAGCTCATAACGAGTCTTAACATCTGTGCAGGTCTTGATGTCGCTGATAAGTACATCATATGTCTCTGACCATGTGCCGTTCTCAACCTTTGTATCGTAACCAAGATCTGTGATGTCAAGTGAGTAAGCCTGAACCTTAGCGTTGTCGCCCTTACCGAACTGAACATCGTTGTTACCTGACTGTGTTGTCCACATATCAAGGAATGAAATAGGATCGTTGTAGTCACCGAGCCAACCGTTACGAGCGATTGAGTAGTTACCTGCCTTACGTGTATCAAGGAATGTAGCCCACTCCTGGTTCTCAAGGTTCATTGTGATGCCGATACCTGCAAGAGTTGCCTGGATAGCTTCACCTATTGCCTTATGTCCCTCTGATGTGTTGTAGAGGTATGTAAGTGTCGGGAAGTCTGTGAACTGCTGTGTAGCCTCGTCGAATGTGTAGTACTTCTTGAGGGTATCCATAGCTGCTGTCCAGTTTGCCTCGTAAGCGCCTTCTGTTACATCGTAGTATCCTGTGAAGCTGCTTGAAGGACCTGCGTTCATGTAGAACTGTGATCCATCAGCATCTGTAAGACCCATAGCTACGAAGGAAGAAGCAGGAACCTGTCCGCCCTGAGCGATGTCGTTTACGATGTAGTTTCTGTCGATAAGAAGCGCAATAGCGTTACGGATCTCGTTCTCAGCGTTTGCCTTGTCAAGACCTGTAAGTGTGTTGCCTGCAGGAAGGATCTGCTCGTTGAAGTTCCAGCATACATAGTATGTTCCGAGCTGACCTGCTGTTACGAACTCATCGGGATGTGTCTCCTTAAGAGTTGCAATTTCGTTTGTAGGAACGTCATCGATGAACTGCCAGTCGCCGTTCTCGAAGTTAGCGAGCTGGTTGTTAGCATCATCTGAAAGATAGAAGTTGATCTCGTTCATTGTTACAGCAGCGGCATCAACGAAGTTCTCATTCTTTGTAAGAGTGATTACAGAGTTGTGATCCCATGCTGTCATGGTGTAAGCACCATTGTTTACATAAGTTGAAGGATCTGTTGCCCAAGACTCGTTGGAAACAACGTCCTCACGTACAGGCATGTATGTAGGGAATGCAAGAAGCTCATTCCAGTATGCAACTGTGTTGATAAGAGTAACCTCGAGGGTCTTGTCGTCAACAGCTGTTACGTTGAGCTTCTCATCGCCTGTAGCGCCATCAGCCCAGATATCAGCGTATCCGTCAACAACCTCGAACATGTAGCCGTAGTCGGCAGCAAGTGCCTGGCTTGCAGCACGGTTCCATGCAAATACGAAATCATTTGCTGTAACAGGCTGTCCGTCTGACCATGTAAGGCCATCCTTAAGAGTATAAGTGTAAGTAACTGTTCCGTCGTCGTTTACAACACCTTCTACAAGCTCCTGAGCGCAGTCGGGCTGAAGCTCAAGGTTTCCGTTTGCATCAAGGCCCCACTTAGCAAGACCTGAGAAAAGGTGTGTGATCAGTGTAGCACCGTCAACTGCTGAGTTAAGAGCAGGATCAAGTGTTGCAGGCTCAGATGCGAGACATACGTTGATAACCTGATCTCCTGCAGGCTCTGCTGCAGGTGCCTCAGCTGCTGTGTCTGCTGCAGGCTGAGCAGTATCTGTGCTCTGTGTTGTCTCTGTCTGTGTCTGCTGGTCACCTGTAGCTGCAGGTGCCTCTGACTTACCGCATGCAGCAAGTGAAAGAACCATGCTTGTTGCAAGCACCAAAGAAACTAACTTCTTTTTCATAATTTTCCTCCTTATTATGAAAGTTTTTGATATATCAAAGATATGATATACACTATACAAAATCTAGTATATCACATTTTGACCCACACAATGAATAACAGTATACAATCGCATACAATTAATCGTTAATATCCTCTGTCCTGTGGCAGGCAACAAAGTGTCCCTTTGATACCTCCTTGAAGTCGGGCATTGACTCGGCGCATTCAGGTTTCGCGTACCTGCACCTTGTTCTGAAAGGACATCCCGACGGTGCATTGAGAGGACTGGGTATATCACCCGAAAGAACGATTCTCTGATTAGCTCTTGCGATCTTCGGATCCGGTACAGGAACCGCGGAAAGAAGGGATTTGCTGTAGGGATGCAGAGGGTGATTGTAGATCTCGTCTGCATCAGCCAGCTCGACCATCTTGCCAAGGTACATAACTGCTATCCTGTTACTGATATGTCTTACTACCAGAAGATCATGGGCAATAAAGAGATATGTCAGTCCAAGTCTCTCCTGGAGCTCATCAAACATGTTTATAACCTGAGCCTGAATGGATACGTCCAGAGCCGATACAGGCTCGTCGCAGACGATAAATTCAGGGTTGACTGCAAGGCTTCTTGCGATTCCGATACGCTGTCTCTGTCCGCCGGAGAACTCGTGGGCATATCTGGATGCATGCTCAGAGTTGAGTCCTACATATCCCATGAGCTGAAGGATTCTCTCTCTCCTGTCATTCTTGTTAATATAAAGCTGGTGCACATCCAGCGGTTCAGCGATGATATCGGATACTGTCATTCTGGGATTAAGTGATGAATAGGGATCCTGGAAAACCATGGTGGCTTTCTTTCTGAATTCCTTTATGTCATCTTTGGTCTTGATGAGTTTCCCATCGTACCAGATTTCACCGTCAGTGGGCTTGTAGAGGTTAAGGATCGTACGGCCTACTGTTGTCTTTCCGCAGCCCGACTCTCCTACCAGACCAAGTGTCTCTCCCTTTTTTATGGAAAAAGAAACGTCGTCAACAGCCTTGAGCGGTCTCGTCTTGAAAAATCCCACATTCACGTTGAAGTATTCTTTTAGATGTTTTATATCTACAAGATTGTTTGTTACTAATGACTCGCTCATTACTTTTCACCGCCTTCCATCAGCTTCTTGACATTCATCCAGCAGCCGGCAGCATGATCATCGTTGATCTGCATGCGCTCTGCTCTCTCACGAAGACAGATCTTCATGGCGTTGTCACATCTGGGAGCAAAAGGGCATCCCTTGGGCATATTCAAAAGATCAATGGGAGTACCCGTTATGGGTTCAAGTTTCTTTCCCTCTTTTCCCTCTGTAGGAATGGAGCGAAGAAGACCCTTTGTGTACTCGTGGCAGGGGTTGTAGAAGATCTCATCAGCAGTGCCCTGCTCGCAGATCGAACCTGCATACATAACTATAACTTCATCACACATCTGTGCCACAACGCCCAGGTCGTGGGTGATCATGATGATGGCCATTCCCAGTTCTTCCTGAAGTGACTTCATAAGGTCCAGGATCTGGGCCTGGATTGTAACATCGAGAGCCGTTGTAGGCTCATCTGCTATAAGGATATCCGGTTCGCAGGCAAGGGCCATGGCAATCATAACCCTCTGTCTCATACCGCCTGAGAACTCATGCGGATACTGGTTCATTCTCTTTTCAGGCTCATTCACATTAACGAGTTTGAGCATCTCTATTGCTCTCTCTCTGGCCTGTTCCTTGTTTCTGTCAGTGTGGAGAAGTATTGCCTCCATCAGCTGATGTCCAATTGTATAAGTGGGGTTAAGGCTCGTCATGGGATCCTGGAAAATGATGGAGACCTTGTTTCCTCTCACGGTCTTCATGACCTTCTCGCCGGCACCTACCAGCTCCTGTCCGTCAAGTTTGATGGATCCGGATACAATCTTTCCGGCTCCTGCCAGTATCTGCATAATTGAATATGCCGTAACTGACTTTCCACTTCCTGACTCTCCCACTATTCCAAGGACCTTGCCCCTGTCGAGGTTAAAAGATATTCCGTTAACTGCCTTGACCTCACCTGCATCGGTAAAGAATGAGGTCCGCAGATCCCTTACTTCAAGTAGATTCATCTTGAAAAACTCTCCGTTCTAAAATAATAAAGTATTTCTGCCAGCTTTTTTGTTATCAGGTATCAAGCTTGGGATCAAAGGCATCCCTGAGTCCGTCTCCGAAAAGGTTAAGTGAGAGAACGATAAGTGAGATAACAATTGCCGGAATGATCAGTCTGTAGGGATATGATGTAATTCCGTTCAGCGCATCTGATGCCAGGGAGCCAAGTGAAGGCATGGGTGCGTTAACACCAAGTCCCAGGAATGAGAGGTAACTCTCTGTGAAAATGGCACTGGGAATCTGCAGCGCTGTTGAAATGATGATAACTGAGAAACAGTTGGGGATCAGATGCTTGAGGATAATCCACTTGCCCTTGGCACCTGCGGCTTCGGCTGCAAGAACGTACTCCTGCTCCCTCAGTGAAAGTATCTGACCTCTTATAAGTCTCGCCATCGAAACCC
>JAEEGJ010019670.1_pt1 | contig 14829 bp, 7 predicted proteins | sample 8958761 | NCBI WGS metagenome assembly JAEEGJ01 (sample SAMN16246546, study PRJNA631951) | gut metagenome | biome: gut microbiome; feature: rumen; material: RS-attached | host: Bos | place: Iran: Karaj | collected 2018-10 | reverse complement strand
TATCCGGGATACCGTCTGTAAAGACTGTGTCTGCATAAGAATGACCATAGCGGTCTTCTGCCTTGTTGGGGTAGGTAAGGTAAACCATCGAAAGCACGTAGGCGGTATAGCCAAGTGTTTCTGAAACCTTGAAATGGTCACCACAGTCATGCCAACCGCCCGTCAAGTCATGTCCGATTTTGGAGCCGTCTTTCAAGTGGCAGGGCTTGTGGAAGTGTGAATCTGTATTACCGCAGCGCTGAATCCCGAAGAACTGCAAGGAGTTTTCGAGGATGGAATTGTAGATGGAAGGGTGCACATGGAATGTGGCCGAAGTGTCTTTGCCCACGACAAGGAAGTATTCGCCCGTTGTCGAAAGCGGAGTAAAATCGGCTCGGTACAGGTCTTCTTTTTCTGTGCTGATGGAGTCCTGTTTACCAAACTCATAAATGCTTTCCATCGAGTTGAAAGCTCCGTTAATCCAGATGTTTGGCTTTGTGGCACCTTTCTTGATAAGTGTGAGGTTTCCTCCACCTGGAACTTCTTTACCGCTGTTCGCATCGATGACCTTGAAGGTCATTTCCTTTGGATCGGCGACATAGGCGTACTTGTAGTCTTGCGGCCTGAATCCGCTTTGGTTCATTCGGATGGGACGTCTATTGTAGACGTTCAACGAGTCCAAATAGCGTCGGCTACAGTTGGTACACGTTCTGTCTATGTTAGGAAGTTCTGCCTCTGCATAATCCATGCAGAACATAGCCAGTAAAGAAACAATGCTGAGTAATCTTTTCATACTTTCTCTTTTTTCATAAAATAAAAAAAGCCTCCTGGACGGCTAAGCCCAGGTGGCTGAGTGTCTATTACTTTCTTCTCTTGAAGCCAAATGTCTTCGTCTTGCTGTCTGTTGCCTTTTCGGCTCTAGCACCGACTTCGGAGCATTTTGCCTTGTAATCGTTGGTTGTTTCGTCGAAGGTTGTTGCACAGAAGGTTTCCGCCGTGAAGTCGAACTTCGCGATGTAGGCTCCTGTTCCAATCTTGTTGCCCTTCTTGGAAACCGGTGCTTCGTTGTCCTTGGCTGCCCATTCCAAATTGAGCTTGAGCGTGCCGTTATCGACAAGGTTTCTTGCTGCTGCGAACTTTTCCTTCGGAATGTCGAGCTTGTATGTATTGATGTACTGCCCAAGGTTGTCGTAGAGGTCTGCGACAACGTTCAGGTGGATGTCATACATCGGCTTTCCATCGCGAGTCGTGAAGCTTGCTGCAGGCATGACGATTTCGACTTCGAAATTCGGGCCCGAGCCATAGTATGCAGCCGTATCGACCTGGTCAATGACTGTTCCGTCACCGCCGATGAAGTTGTACTTGCCGCCGATAGCCGTTGTTGCAATGAATGCATCATTCTGGATTGTAGCCGGGCGACCTGCATAAGCGTAAAGCTTCGGAGTCGTGACCGGGTTAGTGAGGTTCACTGCAAAGCGGATATTGTCATCGCCTGTGATGCGCACATAGGGGTTTGCTGTTGTCGGTGCAAGGTTGTTCTTGTCGACAAAGACGCCACCGAGAATCTGCGGGACGAGGCGGACGCGGTCACCAGCGTGGAAGACGTTATCCTTTTCGTTGTAGGAGAACAGCTGGCTTCTGCCTGCTCCATTCGGCTGTTCGGACGGAATGTATTCGTCGCGTTCGCGCTGGATGTACTTGCCAACGCCGATTTCGGTAACCGGTTCGGATATGGTAACGGAGAGCACTCCGTTTCTGATCATACGTGCCGAGGAGACAACCGGTGCGCAGTTGTCGTACAACGTGTAGTTCGTTTCAAAGAAGCCGTTTGCAGCACCCTTGAGCGGAGAAACCGTTCCGTTGCCATCTTTATCGCCGCTTGTAGAACCGTACGGGTAGGCGAGATTTGCCGGAATAGTGATTTCGATAATGCTATAGGTGTTGACGGAATCCTTTGTGGTAACCGAGTCAATTTGAATCGTGAACGGAGCCGAAACCGTATCGCGGATGGTCCAGTAGCTTTCCTTCGGCACAATGACGCCGCCGGTCGTATCAGCTGTCGTGATGAACGAGCGCGTAATGCCCGGGTCACCCCAAATGGTCACGATGCTATCAAAGACATCCTTCGGCTTGAGTTTTCTTTCGAATATGATGTAGACCTTGTCCGGAATACCATCGCCTTCGATATCGATCATTTCTGCATGATAGACCGGGACCGGGCGAGAAATAAGCGTTACAGGGACGCTCGGATTACAGCCGGCCGGGTTAATCTGGTTGAAGTTCTGGTCGGTAATCATAAATCCGCCAGTCGCCTTTGCGCTAGCCAAGGCGCCAATCGGTACAAGCGAATTGTTCACGTTACCGCTGATAATCAATTGCCAGCTCTTGCCGTTGTTCGTTGTCGTCGGGGCTGCCGCGAGAGTCGGTGCGCTAGTTGTACCTGCAATCACGAGCGGCCATTCGTTCATGTTCGAGAAGATGACCGGTTCCGAGAAGGCGATCATAACGGTATCGAGACCGCTATCATCGTTGTCCGATTTCTCGAGGATGGACACGCTCACGAGAGTGGGGAGGATGCCATCGGTAATCTTTGCGCTTTCGGCATTGGCAACACCGCGGTCGGCGACGTAAGTCGTAATCTTTCCAGACGGATTTGCATTGGTCGGAATCAGGCTTGTGTCAAGAGCAATGAGGATTTCGTTCTTGTCTGTATAGTTTGCTGCGACAAGCGGAACGCTGACCGTATCGCTCATGCCTTCAATAAAGTACCTGATGCTATCCAGCGGGTAATCGGCGCTGAGCTTGTTCGTGAAAACGATTCTAAGCTGGTCGGCCTTGTTGTCGCAGTTGCTGTCTTCGGCGAGAACGGTCTGCGGAGACGGAACCTTGGATTCGGCGTAGAACGTCTGCTTGGAAACATCGTCTTCGTCATCCGGGTCGGTATAGACAACCTGGATAGTGTCGCCTGCAAAGAACGAAATCTCGGAAGCGGCGTTTCTTGTTTCCTTGGAGTGGCTGACTGCTGTAATCGGTCCACCGACAAAGTGGCCCGGATTGGCGGCGTCTGCCGTCAAGGTGACCTTGAGAACATCGTTTTTCTTGTTGTTGAGAACCTGGACTTCGAGCGTCTGCACGTTGCCCTTAATCTTATCCTTGTCCATCAAGTCGATAAAGAATACAGTGCCTTCGGTATTTGCAGGGCTTGTAATCGGATTGCCTGCAGCATCCTTGATGACAAGTGTCGAGGCTGTAGCATCGCCCTTGGAGAAGTTGATATAGTAGTTTCTGTTCTCAAATGCGCAACCGCCGCCTTCGGAGCATTTTTCACATGTGGGGTTCGGGCCTGCAAAGATGGTGATGTCGATTTTGTTGCTTCCAATTCCCATCTTGACCGGAATATCGAGGTCCCACATGTCGGTGGTCATATTGTACTTGGCGATAATTTCTGTGCCTGCTTCGTTCAAAAGCCATCTGTCGGTACCATCAGCAAATGCTTCGCCGCTGACCTGTACACCGTTAGCCCAAATCTTTGTAACGTAGCCACCTTCGGTGATGTGTGCGTAACCAGTCACATGGACGGTGCTGCTAGTCTGGTCAATGTCGATATGAGAACCATTGGAAACGTTGAATGGCGGGTCAAATGTCACGTCCATCTGGTAGTTCGCTTTCTTGGTTTCCATTTCGCTCTTGGAAGGGCTGAATCCCCAAATAAATTCGTTTTTACGATAAACGACAATGTAGGGGTTTACAGGAATATCGTTGTCAAGGTCGCCGTAGTCTTTGTCTTCTTGAGGCATGCCATCATAGTCTGCGCCATCGACGAGGAATTCGTGCGGAGCCCAAGACCAGTCTCCTGTAGTCTTGTCCATGTGCTTCTTGGCCGGAGCACGAAGAGTCTCGCAAGTCTTGTAGCCATCATTGCTAATACCCGAAGAATAGGTCAAGTCAACACGCAGACGAGACTGGGACTTGATAATCGAGGAACCCAGCGGCACTGGGAAGTAGTAAGAGTACTTACCTGTTGTCGGATTGTATGTATCGTCCAAACGGACCGGTAATGCGGCACGCATCAAGTCACGGAGTTCGCGGTCGTTTTCGCAGGGCTTGTTGAAGCCTGCTTCGTCGTAAGCTTGGCAGATGTCGGAGTCTATCAACGTGGCGCACTTTTCTACTTCTTCGGGCTTTGCGCTGAAGTACATGCGCAAAGTAAGGCTGTCGAATGCGCGTGCTTCGTTATTGTAAATGTTGAGATTTAGGAATTCCGTTCCTCCAAATTCGTATTGATAGGCGCGGACTGAGAAATCGTACCAGCCGACAGGCGTCGTGAACTTGAGGAGGTTGCCCTTGTTATCGACATTAGTCTGTACGCCGTTACTTTCGACCATAAAATAGTAGGTCGTCTTTTCTTTAAGTCCGCCAATCTTTACGTAGTGGAACTGGGTCGGAATGCCGGACACGTCAGCATTTCCGGTTCCTGTATTGAAGGCAAATTCTTCGGCCTTGGAGTGCGGAATTGTATCCCAGTAGATCTTGGATTCGTATTCTCCGTTCGGGGTGTACCACATGATTTCGGCGCTGTCGGCACTGACGTTACAGACGGTAACGTTTGCGATGTTTGCGTTTTCGATGGTGCTGAGTGTCGTGAATGTGAACGGAGTCTGCGTGCTATCCACGAGGAACTTCGTCTTTGAGTTCTCTGGCTTGTAAGCGTTGGAACCGGTAACGTAGAAGTAGTAGGTCGTACCCGGGGTGAGACCTCGCAAAACCATTTCGTGCTGGATCCCGGCAACAGAGTCTACTGCGTTTAGAGTGTACTGGCCTTCAGTTGTGCCGTAAGAAATGATGGTTGTGCCGCGCTGTGTGAGCTTGATCATGACAATTGCCGAGTCCATGCTCACATGGCGGATTTCTACGCTAATGTCCGGTGCGGCCGTACGGTCAAACTTGGCCGAAGCTATCATACCCGAACTGACGAGCGTTGCGGCAGCATCGATACAGGTTTCGGACTTGTGGTAGTCTTCCCAGCTCTTGTTGTCGGGGACCATGGAGTTTTCTGTACCCGGCTTGACTCCACCATAAAGGGCGCCAACCGGTGGATTGTACTTGTAAGCGGCACCCGGCTGGTTTTTGCCTTCGGGGTTTGCTGCACGGTGGTGCGGGTGAGCATCATTTTTATCGCCGATACCCAAAATGTAGGACACATCCCACGGGTTTACGCCCAGGAGGTAGTTCAGCTGGTTGATACCCAACTGGAACATTTCGTCGGCCTTCCAGTCAGGGGTTCCCAAGTTCGGAAGAGAAAGATTCTGCTTCTCAATATCCTTTGCTACGTCTGCATAAGCCAAAACTTCGAAGATGTTACCCGCCTGGTAACGGTTGTAAATCCAGGTCTGGTCCGTCTGCATTGAGTACCAGATGGGGTCGTACTTGACTTCGTTGCCCTTCCAGCCAATATCCTGAACCATGTAATTGGAAGGATCCTTGCGGGGCAAGGTGATTGTCGCTGTACCGGCGCTCACATCGCTCAAGTTATGGATCATGCTCATGATACAGTCTTCAATGGCGTTGAGACGTTCTTCCTTGGTCATGCCAAATTCATTAATAGCCTTGTTTTCGTCAGCAAGAATCAACTTGTAAAGGGCATAGGTGGCATAGGCATAAGCGTTAGCCCAGCTGGTGTTCTTCACATTCTTAAGGAAACCCTTGTTGTCGGTCACGAACCAGCCACCATCGAAACAGCCCACGCAGTTTTCCATGAACGACTGAGGAACCGTCGTGCCAAGTGTCCTAGAACGAATTGCATCGTCACCATACTTCGAATCTCCTGTTGCATACCACAGGGCAACAGACGCAAGCGCAAGGTCGTCAAAGTATTCGTTATTGCCGTTGTAGGCTGGAGAAGACCAACCGGCAGCTTCGGTATTATTCTTATAAACCTTGCCTTGAGCCATAGACTTTGCAAAGTCATACATTTCCTTTGCAACCTTCAAACAGCTGTCGGCAAAAGCCTTATGTTCAGGGTATTCAGAATAAAGCTTACCCACAAGGGCAAGGCCTGCTGCAGTTTCGCCACCGATGTTTGCTCCAATTTCACCTAGGCGCACTGTACGCGACATGGGACCGCCACGGTCTGTAGCTGCGGCAGATCCGTCAACAGGCAGTTTGTCGCTGTTTTCGGGGCGGCCCCACCAACCGTGGTCAGAACCAAAGTTACCCACAGAAAGAGCCATGTCGTCAATCACGCCCTTGGCGCGAATATAGGCTCGCAACACGTAATCTGCACCATGCTTTGCTTCGCGCAACATATCCGGCATACCGTCTGTATTGACCGTTTCGCCATGGTTGAATGCGTAATGGTCTTCGTCGGCATCGGCGTTTGTTGCGGCAAGGACTGCTGCAACCATGAATGCGTACATCTGGGTCTGGGATTCCTTCAAGTGGTCGCCACAGTCATAGTAGCCACCTTGCAACGTTCCCGCAAGAGCTGCGTTATACTGATCTCGAACATCTTCTGCTCCCGTCACTACAGCACCGGCGCCATCCTTCATATGGCTTGCTGCATGGAACCAGGAATCACCATCACCGCTGCGGTTGATGCCGTAGAACTTGAGGGCGGCATCCTTCACCATGGAGTAAACCTTGTTGGAGATAATGAATGTGCTCGAAAAATCGTTACCGACCTTGATACGGAGACGTGTTTCGGTCGGGATTCCCTGCGGAATGTGACCAATCATGAGCTTGCCGGCTTGGCCGGTGATGTCGACTTGGTAGCGTTTCTGGTCGTTCGTGGCGGCGTTAGTGCCTGCAATAATTGTCCAGTCCGACGAAATGCTTTGACCAGAAGGGGTAAGTGAGCCCATTACAGCAGGGCTAAAAGATTTGCCGTTGACATCAACGACTTCAAAGGAGGAGGCGTTACCAATGTAATAGAATTGGCGTTCCAGATCCGATTCCAGATAACCTGCCTGGTTAACGCGGATAGGAGACATGCGGACGTTGATGGCGTCGAGGTAGGCTTGATTCAATGTGTCTGGAATCAGGGCATTCGGGGCGTATGCTGCCGGAGTCCTGTTTCTTGGCACCATGTTGTGCTTTTTCGTGACCGTGGTGTCGAATCTATCGAATACGGTGCTATCCCAAGTCAATGGGAAAGTCGGTCGAATCAGATCATAAGGAGTCGGTTGTTCCTGCTGTGCTGCCATTACAGAGGTGGCAGCGCACAAAGCTAACAGATACTTCTTAATACTCACATTGTCTCCTTTACATATGTAAAAATCGGGCAAAACGAGTCTTGCCCTCTAATTATATTCTCTCAAAAGATAAAATAGATTATTTATGTAAAAATGTTTTACGGGAAAAGCTTTTTTTGTTCTCAAATTATACTCTAATTTTGTGATTTTTCTTAGAGGTGGGAATAAGTGTAGCATATAGGACGAATGCTCAGTTTTTATACAAAAGTTTACAAAAAAAAGACCGTCCTTGCGGGCGGTCTCTAAACTCTTGAAAAGCGTTCTTAAAGTCGCTTATTAGTCCCCAGTGAAGATAATCACGAGAACAGAAGCGATGAATGCTGCGGAAACGGCAATGAATTCCCACGGATTGTCCATGACGGCGGACTTAGCGGTGCCGCTGGTTTCCTGAGCGACTTTCTGTTGTTCTTCAGCCTTTGCCTGGGCTTCTGCTTCGGCGGCCTTCTTTTCTTCTTCGGCCTTGGCGAGAGCTGCGGAGTCTACCGGAGCTTCGGTCTTGGCTTCGAGAACTTCAGTGGCTTCGGCGGCCTGAGCCTTAGCGGTGTCAACGACTGCCTGTGCCTGAGCCTTGGCGGAGTCTGCGGTTGCAGCGGCCTGAGCCTGCGTTGCGGCAGCGGCGTCAGTTGCCTGAGCCTTTGCGGAATCAGCTACTGCGGTGGCCTGAGCCTGGGCGGCTTCGGTCGTTGCTGCGGCTTGAGCCTGGGCAGTGGCAGCGGCGTCAGTTGCCTGAGCCTTTGCGGAATCAGCTACTGCTGTAGCCTGTGCCTGAGCGGCCGTTGTTGCTTCTGCGGCCTGAGTCTGAGCAGCGGCGGTGGCTTCAGCGGCCTTTGCCTCTACTGCAGCTGGTGCTTCGGCTGCTTTTTCTACCTTGGCGGCAACGGCCTTCTTTGCTGTGGCTGCCTTGCTAACCTTTTTTGCGGCCGGAGCTGCAAAAACCATAGCTGCCGAAATCATCGTGGCGAGCAGAATTTTTTTCATCGTTCAATCCTCTTGGAAAATGAATTTTTTTGTTTCGTTATCAAAAATAATACATCTTCTGTGATTTTGGTCATGGAAAAAGTAAAAAAGTTCAAAAAAAATGTGAAAAAAGCAGATGAACGGTCGGTTCTGGGGGATAAGTGGTACAAAGTTGGGTGGCTTTTTCAATGGAAAGAATTATTTTTACAGCCGAAAGTAACGAATTAACCCTTAACCCCTATTATCTACTATGGCATTTAAATACGAAGCTACCGTCCAGCACGGTGAAGATACAACCGAATATGTAAGTCTCGGCAAGGAAGGCGTTTCCGTCGCCGAATTCGAAGGCAAGAAGATCCTCAAGGTTTCCAAGGAAGCTTTGACCAAGATTGCCCAGGCTGCTTTCGAAGAAGTTGAATTCTGCCTGCGCCCGGCCCACACGGCCAAAGTCGCCAAGATTCTCCAGGATCCGGAAGCTTCGGACAACGACAAGTTTGTCGCCCTCACCATGCTCAAGAACGCATGCGTTGCCGCCAAGGGCATTCTCCCCTTCTGCCAGGACACCGGTACGGCAATCTGCGTTGCCCACAAGGGCCAGCAGGTCTGGACGGGTTTTGACGACGCCGAAGCCATTTCGGAAGGCGTCTACAACGCTTACACCACCAAGAATCTTCGCTACAGCCAGATTGCTCCCTTGACCATGTACGAAGAAAAGAACACGGGTTGCAACCTCCCGGCTCAGATTGATATCCACGCCGAAGAAGGAGCCGAAATGAAGTTCTTGTTCGTCGCCAAGGGCGGTGGCTCTGCCAACAAGACTTACTACTGGCCCATGACCAAGGCGCTCCTCAACCCCAAGTCCTTGGAAAAGTTCCTCGCCGAAAAGGTGAAGACTCTCGGTACAGCCGCATGCCCTCCGTACCACCTCGCTATTGTGATTGGCGGTACCTCTGCCGAAATGAACACGCACATGGTGAAGCTCGCTAGCTGCGGCTACCTTGACGATATTCCGACGAGCGGTTCCGAAGGCGGCCGTATCTTCCGCGACCTCGAAATGGAAGAAAAGGTTCTCCACATTTGCCAGAAGACGGGCATTGGAGCCCAGTTCGGTGGCAAGTACCTCGTACACGATGTCCGCGTGATCCGCGCTCCGCGTCATGCTGCAAGCTGCCCGGTTTCTATCGGCGTGAGCTGCTCTGCTGACCGCAACATCAAGGCCAAGATTGACGAAAACGGCCTCTGGCTTGAAAAGATGGAACACCATCCGGAAAACTACATCCCGGCTGGCAATGCCGTGAACCTCGCTCCAGCTATTGAAATTGACCTCGACCGTCCGATGAAGGAAGTGCTCGCTGACCTCACCAAGTATCCGGTGAAGACGCGCCTCTCCCTCAAGGGTACGATGATCGTGGCTCGCGACATGGCCCACGCCAAGATTGCAGAAATCTTTGACAAGCAGGAACGCGGCGAAGAACTCACGGACGAAGAAAAAACCGTGCTCAAGGTTGTTTCTGACCACCCGATTTACTACGCTGGCCCGGCAAAGACTCCGGCAGGAATGCCGACAGGTAGCTTTGGCCCGACGACTGCAAACCGCATGGACCCGTACGTGATGCGCTTCCAGAGCAAGGGTGCTTCGATGATCATGGTCGCCAAGGGCAACCGCTCTCAGGACGTGACTGACGCTTGCAAGAAGTACGGTGGATTCTTCCTCGGCTCTATCGGCGGTCCGGCAGCCATCCTTGCTGAACAGAACATCCTCAGCAACGATATCGTGGCATTCCCGGAACTTGGCATGGAAGCCATCCGCAAGATTACCATCAAGGACTTCCCCGCATTCATCCTCGTGGATGACAAGGGCAACAACTTCTTCGAAGGTTTGATCTAGATTCTTGTTCTTTTAACATGAAAATCCCGCTGGAATACACCGGCGGGATTTTTTGTGTGTTGGCGGAGCCAAAAGAAAATCAACTTCTTTTGGACACTCGGACAGTCCAATGCCCAGCCTTTATGACGTACACGCCGTTCGGCAGTTTAGACTTAATCTTGTTCCAACCGGTATAGAAGTGGTCGGACTTGAACGAGGCGATTTTATTGCCCTGAATATCAAAGACAACGTAGGTATTCGAAGTCGTCTTGAAAGCGAGTTGCGGCAAGCCTTCGGGATTTGTCACCGAATCATGAGGCACCGTATCGTTCGGCAAGGTATCGTTTGAAAGCGTATCGCGGGTGCCTACAGCAACAGTATCGGGAACAGTATCTTTAGGCGTTTCCGGTTCGGGCTTGCGTTCCTTGCTGCCATAGCCTGCAGATGCAATATTGGCCTGCACCAGGTTATCCACGGAATCGGGCGGATTGCCGATAGTCATGCAACCTTCAAAAAAGGTACCTGCGCCGCCATCGCTACCGTCGCCCCCGTTACCGAGCACGATAGCGCCTTGCAGTTTGCGCGGGCTATAGCCACGTTTACGCGGCCCGTTCCACATTGTCGTAAGGGAATCTTTTTGCGCATCGCCACCCTTGAGCACGAAGGTGCCATCGTTTGGGCCCTTGAGCATGGCGGTTGCAAAGTCCGCCACTATGGAGTATGCAGTCGGCCACGGAGTCGTATGGGTTTTGCCCCATTGCCAACCGGCATCATTGCCCTTGAACACGCCATCTTCCAAGTCGGCGGCTACCCACGGGCCGTTGCCCTGCCCCCGGCCACCCCATTCTACATCACTCCCGAAATACACACATTCCATGGTGCCCGGGCCGTCATCGTTGCCGGTCGTTTCGGCATTGCCATAGTTAAAGCAACACTTGTCGTTGTAATGCTTGCCGTCGACCACCATGTACATGGCTTCCTCTTGGTCGCCTGTCGCAACTCCCTTGGTATTGTTGTTGCGGTAACCTGTTGCAGACCAGGCATCGCGATAAAAGCCATAAGCCTTGCGCCCGTTAATGTAAATGGGAGCCTTGTCCGCAATCGCCTCTTTACCGCCTTCTTTAAGCCAGTATACCACGGGCGATTTTTTCAGGTCGTTCTTGTATTCCGACTGGTCGTAAATGATCGAGATGGTACACCTGGAACCTTTGCAGAATTCGTCTTGCACCGAGGAATTGACATACCCGCCCTTTTCTTCGAGCGGAATATCTTTAGTGGCTCCATCGGCTCGACGAACCTGGTACAGGTTGCCATTATACTCCCCGAAAAGCGCGCGCGTCAAACTATGCGCCGCCACGCACGGGGTGTTTGCCTTTGCGTAAATGTCACAGGGGCCTTCTTTGGCCAAGACCATGGTGGGCGCCACAAGCGCCAGCACTGTCAAAAATGAATTGTTTTTCATCCCAACATCTCTCTTTTTTACCAACCAATATCAAATTACCTCTAAAACGGGCCAAAATCATGCCTTTGGAGATTCATCTATTGTATTTTTGTCAAAAACGATTCGCTCTTTTTTTGCTTTTCGGCCCGAGAAAAGGTTATTTTATGGGTATGCTCAACATTGACGAAATAAGCGATTACAGGGACTTGCTCAAGAATTACTATACCCAGCGCAAGCTGGATATGCCGCTGTATTCCTATAAAATGATGGGCCAAAAGCTCGGGCTCGACACGAGCCAGGTTTTCCGCGTGCTGAACAAGGAACTGCACCTGCCGAACCGCAGCATTCCCTTGGCAAAAGACTTGCTCGACCTGAAAGGCCGCAAGGGCGAACTTTTCGAGATTCTGGTAGCCGCCTCCAAGACCAAGTCCCCCGCCAAAAAGGACAAGCTTTACAAGATGGCGCTCGCCTTGCAAGATGTGGACTTGCGCAAGCTGAGTGCAAGCGAATACCTGTTCCTAAGCAAGTGGTGGATTCCCGTGGTGCGTGCCCTTATCGAGATGAACGGCGGGCATGCCGAAGTTTCGCACCTGGTCAAGCAGATTTCTCCGACGGTTTCCGAAGACCAAGTTCGCGAAGCCATAACCGTTTTGAAGGATTTAAAGCTCATTACGCCGCTTGCCTCGGAACGCTACGCCGCAACAACTGCTAACTTTACATCGGCAGGGTCAGCCACAAAGACCGCCGCCATTCGCAGCTACCAAAATCAACTTTTGGCGCTCGCGCAGAACTCCCTGATTGCAGTGGAACCTGCCAAGCGCAATATTTCTTCGCTGCTGGTGGGAGTCGATGAGGACTGCTTTGCCGACTTGAACGAAATGACTCTGGAGTTCAGGCGCCAGGTACAACGCAGAGTGGCCGAGGTCAACAAGCCTAACCGCGCTATGCAGTTTGTATTTGCGCTTTACCCGGTGGCCGACATTTCTAACGATCCACGAACCAAGAAAGAGGGGTAAAACATGAAACGACTGTTTTTGCTACTCGCGTGTTTAGCGCCCCTGGCCTTTTGGGCTTGCTCCGACAAAGAAGTCGCGGGCATTAGTACCGTTGAAACCGAAAACGCCTTCTTGATTCAGATTGTCCGTGAAGATTCTAAACCGGCGGTGGGCGTTGTCGCCCGCATGCGCTCCGTGGACTTTGTAAGAAACGTTTCCGAAAATAGCGGCAACGGAGATTCCGCGAAATCCGAATTCTTCGAGGAATTCAAAACCGATTCCTTGGGGCAAATTCGCATCGATAGCCTTACCGTAAAAGAGGCGACGATTGAAATTGTGGACGCCGGCGAAGGCCTGTTCACCAAGATTTCTGCCGAAGACATTCAAGAAGGCGATTCCGTACAGTACGCTCTCGAAAAAACGGGCAGCCTGCGCGGCAAGGTTTACTTGCCCGACAGCGTCGACTACGCTTGGGTGCAAGTGTACGGCACCGATCGCCTGGTTAAAACCGACAGCGAAGGCTTTTACGAAATGGATTCGCTGCCGCCGTACGAATACGACATGCGCGTGATCATTGGCGACAGCGTTGTCGAACAGTCCACCAAAATCGACGCCGGCGAAGATGTTTCTGCAAACGTGCGCACCTTCGAGCCCGACTCGGTCAAGGTGCTGGATTTTGAATCGGCAAGTGCCCAATTCACAATCAAGGAACTCGGCATCAGCGAAACGGGCTACATGTCTTCTACCGACACAAGCGTCAAGACGACTCCCGAAGTCGAAATCATTCCCGAAACCCGCAAAGACCTCTCGGAATTCATTGTCGAAGCGGGCGCAGACCGCGAAGGGAACGCCATTTATTGGGAAACTTCGGCAGCCCAGCGTGGTTCCTGGTCGTTCTACGGAATCTGGATTTGCAAGGAAGAATCGCCCTGCGACTTGTCCGCAACCGATTCGATCGTTTACTACGCTCGCGGCACAGGCGTCATCTCGATTATCCTGGAAACCTTGGGCGAATCAAACACCGAAGGCAAGACACTCGCCTACGACACGCTCAAGACGAGTGACGAATGGCAACGCCGCGTTATTAAGCCCGAAGATTTCAAGCCGCGCGACGACTTGTACGGCAACCTCGGCTGGGAAGTCATCAGCAAGTCGGTGACGACGATTTCGATCGCCGCCTACGACAGCACGCAATTCTGGATTGACGATGTCGTGTTCTACGGCGTCAAACCCAGCGACTTTTTACGCTAAAATGTCATCCCGGCCTCGCCCTCTGTCTTCCCGGCCTTGAGCCGGGACCTCCCTTTACGGCTTTCTAAGATTACGGCAGCCCAACGTGGCGCTGCTTCTGCTTTTTAGGCTTCGATTCTTCGGGGCCTTTTTCCGATTCGGCCTTGGCGGCTTCGGCTAGCAGCATTTCGAGCGTAACGCGAGAGGCCTCCTGTTCGGCCTTCTTCTTGTTGCCGCCCTGACCGCGACCATACACGCGACCGTCCACATGAACCTCGACCGTGAACACCTTCTGGTGTTCCGGACCCGATTCGTCGACCACCACATATTCCGGAACCGTGCGGAGCTTGCCCTGCAGGTATTCCAGCAGTTCGCTCTTGTGGTTGATAAAGTCTTCGGCAGAGATAATCTCTTGCACGCGCGGGAAGTGGAACTTGTTCAATATAGCGCGGACCTCTTCGAGGCCGCCATCCAAATACACGGCGCCAAGAACCGCTTCGTAGGCGTCGGCCAGAATGCTTTCCTTGCCGCGGCCGCCGAGCTTTTCTTCGGCCTTGCCCACCTTCACGTATTCGCTCAGACTCCATTCCTTGGACGACTGGGCACAGGCATGTCCAGACACAATCGCACTCTTGCGCTTGGAAAGTTCGCCTTCCGGGTCATCGGGGTAAGTCCTGTAAAGGTATTCGGTAGTGAGCATGTTCAGCACGGAATCGCCCAAAAATTCTAGGCGTTCGTTGTTGCTCTCGTATGGCAGGTCCGTCCCCGTCAAGAAGGAGCGGTGCACCAAGGCGTGCGCCAAAAGTTCAGGGTCCTTGAACCGGTACCCGAGCTTCGCCTCAAGCCCGCCGTCGGACTTCTGGCGAAACCAGAGTTTAAGCACTTTATGGAGGAGGTTGTTATCACTCATATCGTTATTCTAGTAAGGGGCAAAAAGAAAAGGGCAACCCGTTCCGGGCCACCCAATCCAGTTTCTTATCGAGAGAGGCTAATAAATTAAGCCTTCTTAGCTTCGATGAAGGCAACCACGTCGGCAACCTTGGCAAACTTTTCGGCGTCGGAGTCGAGGATTTCGACTTCGAATTCGTCTTCGAGGGCCATCACGAGTTC
>JAEEGJ010019669.1_pt1 | contig 14830 bp, 13 predicted proteins | sample 8958761 | NCBI WGS metagenome assembly JAEEGJ01 (sample SAMN16246546, study PRJNA631951) | gut metagenome | biome: gut microbiome; feature: rumen; material: RS-attached | host: Bos | place: Iran: Karaj | collected 2018-10 | reverse complement strand
GAGGGAGCGGAGTTGCGTGTCAAAATGACTTTGTGTGTGGCTGCCGCGTGAGCGGCAGGTAATATAGTTACTTTACCACACACAACGTCAAGCGCATTATTGCGCGTTTTTGACATGCAAATACGCGACTGGGAGCCAAAGTTTTACGATAAATATTTATAATGTTAAAGCTCTTAAATTTTCAGCTATCTTGACTATTAACAAAATATATCAATAATATCATTATCGTGCTAATTAGATATGGTACCGATGGTCACGGACGGCCTATAAAAAAGGCTGTTGTATATACACAAACGGAACACCTGATATCAAACAAAAACATAGATCCTGATGCACTGCAGATTATTAACCGATTAAGAGACGCTGGATTCACAGCTTATATTGTTGGCGGTGCAGTAAGGGATTTAATAGTTGGAAACAAACCAAAAGATTTTGATATTGTAACCGATGCCACACCATCTAAGATAAAAAGAATATTCCGAAATTCTCGCATAATAGGCAGACGATTCCGTCTTGTCCATGTTGTATTTGGTACAAAGATTTTTGAAGTAAGTACATTCCGCTCAAATGCCGAAGGTTCAGTAGGTAATGATTTTGGAACAATTGAAGAAGATGTACAGAGACGCGACTTTACAATGAACGCTCTGTATTATGATCCGCTTCAGGAACAGGTAATTGATTATGTTGGCGGTATGCGTGATATCAAAAAACACATACTCCGTCCTGTAATTTCAATTGACCGCATCTTTGTTGAAGACCCAGTTCGCATGCTTCGTGCAATCAAATACTCTGCAACAACCCATGCAAAAATGCCTCTTGCGCTTCGTCATAAAATCAGAAACTCTGCTGGCCTTTTGTCGCAGGTTTCTCCATCTCGTCTTACAGAAGAGCTTTTGAAAATCATAAACAATGTTTATGCCTACGAAATTGTTCAGGAAGCATTGGATACAGATCTTTTCATTTATCTTCAGCCATCTGCTACAGGCCTTATTTATGAAAGCCGTGATTATGAAAAGAAATACATGGAAAGCATCAGACAACTTGGTCTTTTGAATCAGACAGAACCGGATGCACGCCTTGGTAAAAAGCTTCTTTTCCTGATCAGAGATTTTGTTGGAACACTCACAGACTGGAAAAAAGAAACTGCAGATAAATATTCTTACACAGAGCTTTATGGAAAAACCTGGGCAGAATGCCGCAACTTTGTACTTCCAATGAATCCTGTTCGTAAGGAACTTGAGTTTGCTGTAAAATCAGCTTTAGCAGAGTATGGAGTAAAAGCTCATCAGGCTGCACCAAAACAGCCAAAGCCTGCTAAACAGCCACAGCAGCCAAAGCAGGGGCAGCAGAAAACGGGAAAACCTCAGGGTAAAAAGAAAACACAGAAACAGAAGAACAAATAAAATAAAACCTTCGGGCTTGCCCCGAAGGTCTTTTTATTTCATATTGGCTGGCTTAGAAATCTTATCAATAACAATCGAAACTTCCTCAATCAGAATGCCTGTGAAAGATTCAATTTTATCAATGATATACTGCTGAAGTTTGTGAACCTTGCCGGTGAGCTGAGTACCGAACGGAACATCAATAGTTACGATGAGACGATAGCCACGGCTGTCGGTTTTGATTGAGATTTTTTTGATTTTGACATCAGGGTCGCATTCACTAACACAGTGCATAACCATCTGGGTGAGGGCAGCCTCTGAAATTTCTATGCGGCCTTTTTTTGAGAACTCAGGCTGAACAATAGACTTTTCAATCATCTTACCGGTGAGATTTTTACCGGCCTTTGCAAAAAGCTTATTCTTGCTGAAAAAGTCGTGCATTGAAGCAGAAAAAATCTGAGAATAGTTTTTCTTAACTTCGATGGAAGGAACAGGAATTACATGCTTTCCTTCAACCTGTCTTGATTTTATAGCTTTCTCAATATCTTCTTTTGAGGCAATTTCTTCAATGTGAATGATTTTCTGTGGCTGAGGAAGCTGCAAACGCATGGCAATTTTGCTTACCATTTTTTCTGAAGTTCCGAGCAGAAGAATCTTTTTGATGTGAGTTTTTCGCAGGACGCGGGCTACAGAGTCGCGGTGTTCTTTGTCGTCGAAGAGGGCGGCACGCACGGCGCCCATGTATGTTTTTTCACGTTTGGCTGAGCGGCCGGCTACAATTTTTTCATCCTGAATCAGAAGGCCGTCATCAATAATTGCATGAATGCCATATTGTTCGGCAAGAAGCTTTGAACGGAAAGATTTACCTGTTCCACTTTCACCAACTAAAGCATAAACCTGAACTCGTTTGAAAATATTTAATACGTCTGAAAGCTTCTTTTCCATACCCAAATATTATAAACCAGGATTCTCAATTTCACAACATCGTAATAGGTCTATAAAGTCAGAAGAAAGCCCTATTTTTATTTCAGGGGGAAGGCCAAGAGGATTTGCTGGAAAACTGAGGCTGTAAGCCTGAAGATAATATTCGCGTTTCAAAAGCTTGTCTTTGTGGCCATTGTAGGCGGTGTCGCCGGCTAGTGGATGTCCGTGGATTTTGCTTTGAGCGCGGATCTGGTGTTTACGGCCGGTCTTTATTGCATACTCAACCAGTGTAATATCGTGGCCGGCGAGTTTACCGTGTGCTAGTGGCTTGGCGGTAGTTTGTGCGAGAAGGCCGGTTGTATTTTGTGAGACGGTGTAAAAGCCCTCATCAGTGGTATCTGAATCAGAAAGTTTATCTTCCCATTCTTCAGTTTTTGCCAGATTTCCCTCAGCAATTCCATAGTATTTTTTGTGAATTGTATGATTTTTTATACCTTCAGAAAACCAGTGTGCGCCTTCCAGGCTTTTTGAAAACACGAGAAGACCGGTTGTATTTTTGTCCAGACGATGTAAAGGGCCTGGTCTAAAAGAAAGTGATTTTTCCTTTTCCTCTTTTGATTTTGCTTCGTAATAGGCAGTAACTTCTTTGTCTAAGCCGGCATCTTTTTCTTTTTCACTGCCATGAACTGAACGGCCGTAAGGCTTATCAATTATAAGCAGATGCTCATTTTCAAAGACAATATTTAGATTTTCAGAGGAAGGTACAGGGGAGTGTGCGGTTACCACGTTGGATTTAGATTCAGAATTAAAAAGGAACTCAGCAATTGAAATCACATCGCCCTGTGAAACACGGGTATCTGCCTTAGCTTTCTTATTGTTGACTTTAATCAGGCCTTTTCTTAGCAGTTTGTAGATCTCTCCCATGCTTAAATTTTCAAGGAAGATTCGGAGAACTCGGTCGAGTCTTCTTCCGTCATCATCTTTTCCTGCTGTAAAATCCCTGAATTCCATACTTATTTATTATATCTATTTATTAAAATTCTACTAGTAAATTTCGAGTTTCAATGCTAAAATATATTAATATTTTTTAAATTTAAATTTGGTTAATTATGGCAGAATCATATACATTTACTCAGCAGTTTATCCTTTTTTTACATAATCCGATTCTTCTTTCATGTATATTCAGCTGGCTGGGAGCTCAATTCCTTAAAGCTGCCATAAAACTTATCTACGGCCGTATTCATTCTTTCCCGGAATTAATTGAAGTAATGCTCTGGAGAACAGGTGGAATGCCTTCAAGTCACTCAGCACTTGTAACTTCTCTTTGTGTTACTATTGCATTCCGTCACGGCCTCCATTCAGATTTATTCATTTTCGCTCTCTGTTTCTTTCTTGTTGTTATCCGCGATGCATTTGGCGTTAGACGTTCAAGCGGTATTCAGGCAAAGAAAATCAATGAGATGGGAAATGAATTAAGCGATAAAAAAGTACTTGATACTTACAAATCCCTTAAAGAGGTTGATGGACACACTCCAATGGAAGTTCTTTGTGGTTGTCTTCTCGGCTTTTTTGTAGGACTCTCATTCTCTTTGTTAAAGTAGTTGGCCATGAATAAGTATATAAAGTTCAGCGCACCTTTTGTTTTTCTTTTATCACTTATTCTCATTTTAGTTTTTAAAACTGTTCCTTCTGGAAAACTCTGGAAAAACTATTCTGTTGTCTGTGTTCCAGTTCAAACCCCTGATTCTACAGTAATGTCTGCAATCAACAAAGCATGTATTAAAAACGCAGTTTCACTTTCCGGACAATATCTACCGATTTCACTTTCAGAAAATTCAGTTGAAGTTTCAATGCTTCGCCTTAATTATACCAGTGCAGAATACGCATATCTGAATAAACGAAACGCTATGTTTTATGATAAGTCTCAAACCTACAGACTTTATTATATTCCAGGAATTTACAGTTCAGAAACAGTTGCCCTTGTAAAAACACTGGAAAGTCAGGGAATTGAATGCATTAAAGACAGCTCAGCAGATTATCCATGGCTTTTGCCATTTATTGGACTTTTGCTTGCCGGAATGCTTTTTCTGTTTGTAAAGAATAAGATTCCATTTGCCTGTGGTGCTGTAATTCCTCTTGTATTCTTGTATAGCAATCCGTTCTATCCTGTTGCTACTGCAACCTGTCTTTCTCTTTTGTGTCTTTTCTTTGCTGCAAATTTATGGCGAAGAAGAGGAGCAGTTACAAGCCTTATTCAAAGAAACTCTGCACCTGCTATGATGGCAATTGCAATTATCTGTGCGTTCTCAAGTTCAGTTTCTTCTGGATTTTTATTTATTCTTGCAATTTTAGGAACAGCGGGTGCACTTGCAAGCTGCTGGTTTGTTGAAGATTTTAACCGCAATAAAAAGACCTTTGTTCCTGTTTATATTCGTTCTGCAAAAAGAGTTTCAATGTTTGCAGGAAAAGTTTTTACAAGCTTGAGTATTGTTACAGGAGCTGTGGCATTATTTATACTTTTGATTTTTGTAACATCTTCCAATTCAATCAAAACTTCTTCTGCAAAACTTTTATTCCCGGGAAAATCAAACAATATTGAGACTTCGCTTCCTCAGTTTGAAGAATATTATAAATGGAACTGGAATGTAAAAACCTATCCGTATAAATCTTTGAATAAGTATGATGAAGATGATTCGGTTGTTACATTCTCTGATTTTGTAGAAAATCCTGACACTGGAATTATTCAGGAACAAAAAATCACTTTAAAATATGATGATTCCTTCCGTAGAGAAGTATATGAAGGCATAGATAAGCTTCAGTTTGATTCTGTAGAAAAAGTAATGAAATCTGAAGGCGAAGACTTTTGCGGCGGTTATACAGCTACATCTTCCTATCAGATTAATTTATTTGGTATAATTATGTGCTTTATTTGTCTTTTTATATTACTTTTTATCTATATTTCCATTATTATAAGAAAAGGAATACATAAATGAAATCAAATAATCCTGTAGTTTCGTCAATTATAAAAAATTACAATACTTCACAAAAAGCATTTTTGCCAAAAATTGTCAGTATTCCTTTAACACAGGAAAGAGATTCAAGTTATAAATGCATTGTAAAACCTGGTGACACTGTAAAAGAAGGCGATGTAATTGCTCAGACAGAAATTGAAAAGGGCTGGACAAGTTCACTTCATTCATCTGTACCTGGAAAAGTTATTTCTACAGAACCTTGTTTTTCTCCAAACGGCAGACAGGAATTTGCCGTAAAGATTCAGTTTGGCGGTGCTTTGTCTTATCTTGGAAAAATCCATCAGGAAAAATCCACTGCAGATTATAATCAGGTTGAGATTGCAAGAACCCTTATTAAAAACGGCGTAATCAATACATTTAAAACTGGAATTCCAGAAAACCTTGGCATTCAGATTGAAAAGATAAATGAGGGTAGTGAAACCAGAAATCTTGTTGTAAGACTTTTTGATGAAGATCCTTACCGCATTACAGATTCACTTGTTACAAAGTTTTATTTTGATGAAATTGTAAAAGGTGCACGTATTCTTGCAAAAGCAATTAATGCAAAAGGAATTGTATTTGCAATTGATCACAAATCAGACAGTAAAGAGTGGGCTACAAATCCTGAGTACAAAGATATCTATATGCTCGAAATGAAGATTCAAAGATATCCTTGTGGAACTCCAAGAGAAATTGTTTCTGCCTTTGTAAGAGGACCTCTCAATAAGCTCTGCAATTTCACACTTACAAAACAAGATTTATTTACAGATTCTTCAACAATTTATGAAGTATATAAAGCTGCAGTTCTTTCAGTACCTTGTGTAGACAGGCTTGTTCATTTTTCCGGAAACTGTCTCAACGCATCCTGCATGCTTGATGTAAAACTTGGAACCTCACTTAGAGATATAATTCCACAGATTGGCGGTTTTGTAAAAGAACCGGCTCATATCATCATAAACGGAATGCTCTGCGGAAACACCGTTAAGAGCCTTGATATTCCGATTACGAAATATGTAAAGTCTGTAGAATTCCTTTCTAAAAAACGAAATACAGATGAACAGATTTACCAGTGCATAAACTGTGGAAACTGTCGTTTTGCATGTCCTGTAAAGCTTTCTCCAGATATTCTGTATAATCATACAGTTCACTTTAAACTTCTTAGAGAAAACTATGCGGCTTCATCATTTGCCTGCATAGAATGCGGTTTGTGTAATACAGTTTGTCCGGCACGTCTTCCTTTATGTCAGACCATTAAAGTGCTTAAGAATAAGCTTTCAGAGTAGTAGAGGATTTTTATGAACGAAAAATATAAAGAAAAGAAACTTAAAAATACACGAATTTCTGTAAAGCCTTTTATTTACAATATACCTTCAATTTCCTCAGTTTCTATCAGATTGTTAGTTTTACTGAGCATCCAGATTCTCATGCTCATAATTACAGGAAGTATGCACGCTTTCTTTGTAGTAATGGTTTCTTTAATCGGTTCCATTGCAGCCGCAGTAATCAATTATTATGTTAAGAAAGAACCGGTATATAATATTATGAACATTGCCATTCAGGGTATTCTGATTGGAATGCTCCTTCCGGAAAACTTTCCTTTAATTACAACCTTTGTAATTTCTTTTGCAACAATTCTCATTTCAAGAAGTATTATTTTTAAGAGTGTAAACAGCTGGATAAACGCACCGGCAATTGCAGTTATTATTGCATGGTATGTAGGTAAAAAATATTTTCCACAGTTTGCAGTAAACTCAGATATACTTCCATTGAGAAACTCTTCACTTTATCTTATCCAGAATGGATATTTTCCAACCTATAGTTTTGATAGCCCTATAACAGCCTTTCTCAATAAGAACATTTTCAGCCTTGCAAATGTCTCAATTCCAGAAGGTTTTGTTTCTTTGCTGTGGGACAGTAATTCAGTAATTCCTGCTTTCAGATTTAATCTGATTACCATCATCTCATCAATTGTTCTCTTTTCTGATAATGCGTTTTCAATGATTATTTCTTCACTGTTCCTTTTTGTTTATGCACTGCTTGTAAGATTATTTGTTCCTTATCTTTTTGGAGGAAACTTCAATCAGGGAGATATGATTTTAGCTCTCCTTACAAGTGGAATTCTTTTTAGTTCTGTTTTCCTTATTCAGTGGTACGGAACAATTCCGGTAACTGTTTTTGGAAAAGTATTACTTGGAGTAATTACAGGAATTATTGCTTTTGCAATTATTGGTTGTGGAACTTCTCCTGTTGGAATGGCTTATACAATTATCTGTTCTAATATTATTTGTATGGTTATCCGTATCTTTGAAGAAAAGAAGAATGACATTTCTACCGGAAAAGTTATTTCAAAATATTCTGCTAAGGTTGCTGCAGAAACAGGAGCACAATAATGAAACAGCAGATTTCTTACAAAAACTTTTTTATTAATTACGCAATTTTTATTCTGATAGTTTCAATTGTTTTTGGAATTCTTATTTATGTAGTTAAAGTTTCTCAGAAATCCTGGGAAAAGAATCTTAAGGCTGCAATTGAATATACACTTGCAGAATCAGAACCAGATACCTGGGAAGTTGGAAAATCAATCAGAATCAATAATCCGCTTTCAACAGGAGCTGCCTGTTTCGACGGCCGTAATAAAAAGAGTGGTGAAAACTGCAAGTTTGTAATTATAAGAATTCAGACTTTCTATGGACCACATTCCGGAATCTACATTATTGATAATACCGGAGTTCCAGTATTCAAAGGCTATTCTTCATTACATGGAAGAGGTGCTGTACAGCTTGCCAATTCCTTTAACGGAAGACGTGTAGAGTACTGGAATAAACGAATTATGGAAATTTTGAAATAGGGGAAGGGAGATATAATTTATGAAACAGAAAAAATCATTTATGTATATTGCATCTTTCCTTATGCTCACAATTCCAGCAACCGGAAGATTCGTATGCGGTTTAACACTTGTAATAGAACTTTTCTTTCTTGAGCTTCTGGGAATACTCATAAACTCACTTGTATCAAAACTTAAATTTAATGAAATAAGAACTTACTTTGTAATGTTCTTTATGATTGCCATTACAATTTTATACAGACAGATTCTCGTACTCACATATACAGAAATTGCCTTGACCTTAGGTTTTGTTTTATATATTCCGCCTGTATCTGTATATCTTACACATACACTTTTTACAGACAACGAAGAACCACTCGCTGTAAGACTTAAGGCAAATCTTTTGAGTACTGTTGTTTTCGCTCTGATTATTTTGGGATTCTTCCTTTTCCGAGATGTTGCCGGATACGGAACCTTTACATTCTTTGGAAGAAATCACAGAATCTTTGAAAAGGTATTATTCAATCCGGATAAGATTGGTATCTTTACTTTCTTTGCTTCTATTCCGGGAGCACTTATTCTTACAAGTCTTATCATTTACTTTATTATGTTCCTTCGTAACAAGTTAAGAATTCTTACAAGCAGAGGAGAGAAAAAATGATTTATCTTTATACATTCCTTTACTATTCATTATTCTCTTCTGTTGTTTTAATTTACGGAATTGGACTTCACAAGATTGCAGAAATTGGAATTGTAAAATTCAAGGAAACAATCTTTTATGTAAAGTGTTCAATTTCAATTGTTTCTTCTGCAGTGATTTCCTGGCTCATAACCTACTATCTGTTAGTGCCATTAAAAATCACCGAGTTGTATCCTCTCATCTGTTTTATCGTGTTCGCAACTTTCAGCACCTTCCTTGGTGGAATTGTCCGTCTCACAACAGGCCGCAACACCGCAGAGTTCGCTGTTTCATACTTAGTAATCCTTCTTTCGATTGCAGAAAGTTCGACTTTACTTTTTACTTTGTTTATCAGCTTGAGCAGCCTGCTTTCTATGTTAATTATCATACCTTTCAGTCTCACATTCCGCAGACGCGTTTGCAGCAACGGAAGATTGCTCGATGAAAAATATTACAGCCTTTATTTCTTCTTCCTTTCAGTTTTAATTCTTTTACTTTCTGTATGGGATATCGTATGGCTTAATCCGGAGGTAATAAAGTGATTTTAAAAATCATATTATTAATCGTATTTTTACTTTTACTCATTCTGCTTTCATTTTTTACACTTTATATACTCATTCCCTCAATCACAAAAGCAGATAAGACAAAAGAAGATCCGCTTGTACCACTAACTTTATCGCCGGTAATTCTTCCTGAAGAAAAGAAGTACATTCCTTCAGATAAAAAAGCTTTTGTTTTCTGTTCATGCCATAAAGAGTGCAAGCTTGATATGACAATGTTCAACAGCCAGTATACCTGTGTAATGGCAAAAACAGTTTTCGGTTCAGCATTGGATTGTAAATATGCCTGCCTTGGACTTGGCGACTGTGCAAGAATCTGTCCTCAGGAAGCAATCAGAATTGAAAACATGACAGCCATCATTACAAGCAACTGTTGTGGCTGTGGTAAATGTGTTTCAATCTGTCCTCAAAATATTATTGATCTTATTCCTTCTGATACAAAGAAAATTGTTGTCTGCGATAACAAATCAGATGAAATGACTTCCTGTTCAAAGTATAAATCTGAAGAAAATATTAGCTGGAATGACAAAAAAGACTTTAAAATATGGGAATATTGTTATAGAATAATAAGGCGTTTCAGATAGTTCCTGTCTGAATTGTAATACCTTTGGGGAAGGGTATTTATTAAAAAAATTTAAAAAGGAGAGAATACTGGCTGCTTGGTGGGGTGCCGTATAAAGGATAATGGGTTCAATATACGTCAGCTTCATTGTAAAATCAGTTACTGTTTGCACAGAAAATACTGATGTTTTAGAAAAAAGCTTTCAAACAATATATAAGCCGGTTATTAAATATTTATACTCTCATCCTTCATTCCCATTATCATTTGCATTTTCCGGCGCACAGATTCAATTCTTTAAGAAACGCAAAAACGAACTCATTACAATTATCCGTGAACTCGTAGACCGCAAGCAGGTTGAAATTCTTGGTGGTGCATATAATGATCCGCTGCTTCCACTATTAAACTCAGTAGACCGTAACGGCCAGATAGACCTTCTTACATCAGAAATCAGACAGACCTTTGGTAAACGCCCTCGCGGTATGACTCTTTTCCAGGACTGCTGGGATTCTTCACTTGTAAACAATATTCACACCTGTGGAATTGAATACGTTATCTTAAACAATTCTCTTTTACCAGATTCTAAGAGAACCTTCCTTCCAATCTTCATGAGTGATCTTGGAAAGAATGTTGATATTTTCCCATATTACAATGAACTTCAGCCAGACTCAGAAATGCTTGCCGAAGAGTTTATTTACAATATTGAAAAAGCCGTTCTCAAGGTAGAAAAGAAAGATACTCATGTTCAGCTTGATGCAGACAGAATTATTGCCATCACACTTACACCTCAGCAGGCTGCAAAATTAAATGAGTCAAAATGGTTTGAAGCACTTGGAAAATATATTGATGAAAATAAAGAAGGCCGCGTAAAGCTTACAACTTTGAATGCCTTTAGAACCAGCGGAGTAAAAATGAAGATTTCGTCATATGTTCCTGTTGGAATTAGTGATGAAGTTTCTGCTGTAATTCAGCGTGCATATAACGACACCCGCAATAAATTCCCTAACACAATTTATGATTATATGTTTGCCTTCCCGGCAAGCCAGAAGCTTTATAACAGAATGATGTTTACAAGCCTTATGGTAAATCAGTATAAATCAGACAAGATGAGAAAGAAGACTGCAAGAGAAAAACTCTGGCAGGCACAAAACGGAATGTCTCTTTTGAGCACTTCTTCTGAACCTCTCAGAAATTCTTTATACCGTCAGCAGGCTTATAAATATCTTACTGAAGCAGAAAAAATGCTCCGCAGTGACGGAACTTTTAAGGAATCTGTAACTTGTTTTGATTATGATAATGATGGTATTGATGAATACGTTTGCCGAATGGAGCAGTACTTTGCGTACATCTCTTTAGCAGGCGGAAGCGTTCCTGAATTAGATGTAATTAAAGACTGTTTTAATTATTCAGATAATCTTAAGCGTCATTTTGATTTTGATGGATATGAAGACAGCTACGACCGCGGATTCTTTGTTGATCATCTTTTTACAGATTCTCAGCTTGACCTTTATGTTCGCGGTGAGCCTGCAGGTGACGGAGTTTTCTCTCGCATTCAGTATTCACAGCTCAAATATTCTGGACAGCATCATGAAGTACAATTGTGCGCTCGTGCTGTATGGAAGCCAACCGGACAGACTGTTTACCTAAGAAAAAAATATGTGATTAACTCAACCGGAATGTATGTTCAGTACATTATCAAAAACGAAAGCGATAAACCATTGAACGCAAAGTTTGCAGTTGAATCAAATATTTGTGACATCTCTTTTGTTACTACCAAGAAATCTGGTTTTAGTATTGAAACTGTTGATAATGGTGATGTTGTTTCTCTTGATACAGAAAAGTCTACTCAGGAGCTGAATAAGAAGGGCAAATTAAATAACGTTCAGATTGTACGCCTTTCAGACAAACCTAACGGAATCTCTTTTGTATTTGAACCGAACGAAAAGTGCAGTTACTGCCATACTCCAATCAAAGTTAATAGACCGGGCTTTAATCAGGAAAAGATTGAGCAGGTTAGTTTAACTTATTCTTCAGCCCTGTTCTGGGACATCAATATTGAACCAGGACGTGAAACTGAAAAGAGTATTAATTTTACTATAATTCCAGTGAAAAAGATAAAGTCTTAAATTATTATTTTTTGAAATTACGGAGCAGAAATCAAACTTGCTGAGACTCATAATCCCCCGTCGAAGCAAGTTTGAGTTTCTGCGTGAGTAATTTCAAAAAATAAGAACTCTATGATTTTTTATTTGCAATATTCTTTATCAGTTGTAGTAAGGAATCCAATTTTTCATGAGTGATTCTTGGATTCAAGAGCGTAAACTTAAGACATACACGACCATCGCTTACTGTCTGGCCAATAATTGTTCCGTGTTCGTGGATCAATGAGCGGCGAACTTTTTTATTGATTTCGTCGAGGGCTGCACCGTCAGCGTTTTCGTCTTTTCCTTTATATCTGAATACAACTGAGCTGATTTCCGGTTCTGTGATTACGGCAAAATCTGAGTCGTTGCGAAGAATGCTGTAAAGGTATGCGGCATTATCCATGCTGGTTGTGATGATTTTGCTCCAGCCGTCGCGGCCTCTTGTCTGGAAACTCATCCATACTTTGAGGGCATCAAAACGGCGGGTTGTCTGCATAGATTTGTCTACAAGGTTAGTGTAACCGTCTTCTTCATCTTCCTCGCGGTTGAGGTAGTCTGCATGAATTGTGAGGGCATCAAAGGTTGAACCGTCTTTAAGAAGAACTGCGCTGCAGGAAATCGGCATCAGGAACATTTTGTGGAAGTCTACAGTGATTGAGTCGCAGAGAGAAAGGCCTGCTACACGGCTGCGGTATTTGTCGCTCATTATTACGCCTGAACCGTAAGCGGCATCTGCGTGAAGCCACATGTTGTGTTCGCGGGCGAGCTGGCTGAGTTCTTCAAGCGGGTCGATACTTCCGAAATCTGTTGTTCCAACTGTTGCAACAATAAGGAATGGAATGTTTCCAGCCTTAATGTCTTCTTCAATGAGAGATCGCAATGCAGCGACGTCCATCTTTTTGCGGCTGTCTACAGGAACTTTTACAACTGATTTATAACCAAGTCCCATAATATGGCAGGACTTTTCCATAGAGAAGTGTGAAATCTCGCTTGTATACATACGTAGCTTTGAACATTTTTCATCAACTCCATATTTTTTAATATCGTAATTCAGATGCTTGTTACAGTACCAGTCACGGGCGAGCAAAAGTGCTGTCTGATTAGACTGGCTGCCACCGCTGGTAAATACACCGTCTGCTTTTGTTTCGTCGTAGCCGTAAAGCTTGCAAAGATGGCGGATTGTCTCAACTTCAATTTCAGTTGCAACCGGAGTCTGGTCCCAGCTGTCCATAGACTGATTAAAGTGAGAAATGATTGTTTCTGCGGCAATAGTTTCTAAGAGTGAAGGCCCATGAAGATGTGGCATATACTCAGTAGAAGGTGTGCGCAGAAGATTAGGAAGAACCTTTTCTTTAGTGAGTTCAAAAACCTTATCCCAGCCAAGTCCATGCTCCGGGAGAATGCTGTCCTGGCGAACAATTGCTTTAAGCTCATCTGGAGTAGGTCCAGAGTAGGCAGACTCATTTACAAAGGCATCAGAAATTGCTTTTGCAGTCTGCTTGAGGAGTTTGTTATAAAGTTTTTTATTTGATTTTTCACAAGTTAAGAAAAGTTCTTCCATGGATTATTCCTTTTAAAATAAAATGCCCCCGGTGGTTGAGCTTGTCGAAACTACCGGGGGTGTCACAGTCAATTATTTATACTGTTCGTTAATTTCCAAAACACACTTCTCAAAAATCTTCCAAGCCTTGTTAAGATCTTCGTCAGTAATGTTCAGCGCACAAAGGCATCTCATAACTGCACCGTTACGGCCGCCTTTTTCTACGATAAGGCCGTTCTGGAAGCAGAGCTTCTGTACAGCGCCGGCAATTTCGCCGCTGGCTGGGAGGCTTCCGATACAATCTGGAGTTCCTTTCGGATCAACAAACTCTGTACCAACCATAAGTCCCTTACCGCGTACATCGCCGATAATGCTTACTTTCTTCTGAAGTTCACGAAGATTTGCACGCATCAAATCACCCTTGCGAACTACATCAGCAAGGAAATCTGGCTGAGAAACACGGTTCAAAACAATTGTTCCGGCCTTCATAGCAAGCTGGTTACCACGGAAGGTACCTGCGTGTGCTCCGGCTGTCCACTTGTCGAGTTCTTTGTTATAAACTACAACTGCCATTGGCTGAGAGCCGCCGATTGCCTTAGAAAGCAAAAGTACATCTGGGATAATATCAGCATATTCAAAAGCAAAAAGCTTTCCGCTGCGTCCCATACCGCACTGAATTTCATCTACAATAAGAGGAATGCCGAGTTCTTTTGTTACACGACGTACAGTCTGTAAGAACTCAACAGGGGCAGGAATAACTCCGCCTTCACCCTGAATTGGTTCAAGAATTACGCAAGCTGGCTTTGTAATTCCGCTTTCAGGGTCTTTAAGAGTACGCTCAAAGAAGTTGCAGGCAGCCTTTACGCCAGCATCACCACCGAGTCCAAATGGATCGCGGTAAGCATAAGGGTAAGGGAAGCTGTGTACATCAGGCATAAGGCCATTAACTGCAGTTTTTGCATGGAGATTTCCCATACATGCAAGCGGGCCCTGTCCCATTCCATGGTAACCGCCGGCAAAGGAGATTACAGATGAACGGCCGGTTGCAGTTTTACAGAGCTTAATTGCAGCATCTGTTGCATCCGTTCCTGATGGTGAGCAGAATTGAATTTTCGCATTATTTCCTAATTCAGAAGGAAGATGGCGAAGTATCGTTTCAACGAATTCATCTTTTACAGGGGTGGTTAAATCAAGGGTGTGTAATGGT
>JAEEGJ010019667.1_pt1 | contig 14830 bp, 19 predicted proteins | sample 8958761 | NCBI WGS metagenome assembly JAEEGJ01 (sample SAMN16246546, study PRJNA631951) | gut metagenome | biome: gut microbiome; feature: rumen; material: RS-attached | host: Bos | place: Iran: Karaj | collected 2018-10 | reverse complement strand
CACCCTTCCTGAATCTCTTGTTCGGGAAATACTTTGTCGAGAGGAATATATCATCATGACCTGCTATGAACTTGCCAAGAAGCTTCTCACAGGAACCCATGCCATAGACTGCAGCAGTATCCCACTTAGTCAGGCCATTCCTGACCGCTTCTTCAAAAGTCTCCTTCAGACTGCTCTCTTCATATCTCTTCCCGAAAACATCCCCGGAACCGTTATATCCTGCGCCCCATGCCCAAGTGCCTATCATTACATTCCTGTTCATCAGATGAACCTCCTTCATATCTCATGAAGACACAATATCATCCGGCCGGCACGTTTGCATTGATGTATGTTAATTCGCAGCGATCGTCACGTCATACAGGACACTTCCGCCCCACTCAACCGCGGTAAACCCTTCGCGTTCTATGCCTGAAGGCATTATAAGCGCATTGGATTCCGGGACCTCGACAGGCTCATCAACCGGAGCGAAGACCATATATACACGTATCAGGGTATCAGGTTCGGGAGACACATTGAGCTTTGCCCAGTCGTTGTACTCATCGCTCGGGAAAGAAATTAGATTGTAAGGAGATCCCTGCATCCTGGGAAGCCAGTATGAGATGAAATCATCGATCTCGCTGTCGTTAAGGCCTGCCGCTTCCAGATAGTTTTCCAGGAATTCTGCGGTATCCTCACCCGGCACGCAGGCATAATTCTTGAATTCATATGAATCAAACGACCTTGTTCCTTCCCAGAACAGATAATCATAGTATCTGTCAGTATTGGGGTCATAGATCTTTCCGTCGGGGAAAGCGGTCACATTCCACCCGTTACCGTATTCCGGATAAGTGCAGGTCAGATCTCCGTCGTAATCGAGACTGACACTTACATCTGTCTCCTGGACGGGATAGAGATAGATAACAGGTTTCTCAGTTACAACGTCATCTACGTATGAATATTCTTTATACTTATAATCCGGCTCAGACCACTCATCTGTCTTCGGATCGTAGTTCTGCGAGTAATACTCCTTACATTCTCCGCCTTCAATCTCTATCTTCAGCTTGCCATTCTCCAGATCCAAAAGATAGCGGCAGTAATCGAAATCAAAATAGAATCCCGTGATCTTGCCGGCATCTGCCTTATCCATCTCAAAGCTTATGAGCAGCTGACCGTGACTGACATCCACATCGACATCATCAGAGTCGACCTCATAGACATCATCGCCCAGATGAACATGGATCTCATCCCATTCTCTCCACTCTTCATCCTCATAGACATACTTGTTCCAGACATCATCGATGTTGTCCTCGTCGAATACGACATACAACTCGCCGTCCTCGTAATAGTACCCCTCGAAACCCATCAGGTTATCACTGCTGCAAGTGAACTTCCTGCTGCACCCGGCACAGAACAATACCGCAGCGGCCGCCAATAATACGCAACAAATCGTTTTACTGTTCCTGACCATAACGCACACCCCCATTTTCACTGTCATAGCATTACTATGACATCGTTTGCGTCAAAAGAAAAGGCTGACGTCTGTCAGCCTTGCCGGTTTGGTCAGTATAATTCCCTCTTATTCAATCTTATGTACTGCAATATTCATTACGTCATTTGCCGTAACGATTCCGATGATGTTCTTTCCATATGATACCACCGGAGGCACGAAAACCAATTCCTCAATCCTATGATCACCATAGACGGTCGGGATATCCACACGAGTCAGATTAGTCAGACTGATATCCTTTACTTTGCTGCCGTATCCCAGAAGCTCTGCAACCTTCTTCGATAGCTTGCTTGAGAAATACCCTGCATGTTCAAGACTTAATGCATCGACCAATGCGGGATCTAGTTTCCCCATAAACAGAAGAACGAGATAAAGGCGTCTTTTATCTTCCAGCTTCCGCTTCATCAGTTTCTGTATCTTACGGGCATTTTCTTCAAAGGAAACACTCTTGTTGTATCTGTATTGTAATGAGATTCCTGTAGCCTGATTGCCCATTGATCTGTTGCCGTCAGTCCTGCCATCTACTGCAAGACCAATATCTGCCTTGATATCCATATTCTTGATCATATCCGTGATCAGATAAGAAGTTAAAGCAATACCTGCCTCTTTGGCTTTCTGATGCATTCCGTCGAGCTCAGCTTTTTCATAACGCTTAATGTCAATTACTGACTTGTGGTCTTTCCAGTAGCATTCATAAGCCTTATCCATATCTTCAAAGCTGAAGACTTTCTTCTCCTTTTTCCATTTCTTATTCCAGTACTTAAGGAGCATTTCATATAGGGAAGACAATTCACTTCCTTCAGGTATATTTTCCACCGTAAGATTTCTAAAAGGAACTGGTTCTACTGCTTCACCATTAAGACACCTCATAAATGTCTCGATAAAATACAGCAGTGACTTACCGTCTCCTCCAAGATGGTGCATCATAAAAAGGATCCCGTCAGCAGACTTAAAGCCTCTTATGAATTCGCCGTCTTCTATATGAAATCTCTTTCGCTCATTTAAATCGATTAGTTCCTGTATGGACTTATCCGTATCTTCAAAGCCGTTATGCGTTTCATCAGAAGTTACATAATATGCCTCACCTGATGATTCTATAACAACCTTCGTATTCAAAACTTCATGAACACGGCAAGCCTTTTCAAAAGCAGCTTTCATTTGGCCAAACGGAACATCTTCACTGATCCTTACAAGCATTGATATAATAATGCTTGTATCAAAAAGATCTCCTCTTTCAGTCTCGATCCTATATCTCATATGTATTCCTTTATTCCATTAACCCACAACTTCATTTCAAGCCTGTGAGGCATAACCTTACTTAAGAAACGCATATAACGGTAGTAGAAAGAGCACACCGATACATCTCTGCCCTTCCTGGCATCTTTTAAAGCTACATCCACAACTTTACCGGCATTTACCATTCCGGGATAATTGATCTCTTTCCCCTTATTAGTTTTCGGAAGCATCTTCGTATCGACCCAACCTGGACAAACAGCTGTACATGTTATCCCTTCATTTTCAACATTAAGGCTTCTTGTAAATGACAAGAGATAAGCCTTACTTGCAGAATATAAAGCAATATACGGATTAGGCTGAAAAGCAGAGGCAGATGCAATATTTAAGATATATGATTTTTCTGCCATAAATGGAAGGGCCGCTCTGCAGATAAGTGTTGCTGCTTTATCGTTGATATCAAGCATGTCACTTATCTCTTCCAATGTGAATTCTGATACCGGAGCCATTCTTGCAACACCTGCATTATTTACCAGATACTTTATCTCAAGCTTTTCAGATTCGATCTTTCTGCAAAGTGATAAGATCTGTTCTTTATCTGAGAGATCAGCCTTTACAGGGATGATCTTGTCACCGTAAAGTTCTGCCAGTTCTGATAGCTTTTCTTCACTTCTTCCTACAGCCCAGATATTATCTACTTCGCCGTAAAGCTTACTTATAAACTCTTTACCGATATCACCTGTCGCACCTGTAACTATTGCGATCATTACTTATCCCCCAGCAAAACCCTTGATAAATCATCTGAATTGATCATAGCAAAGTCAGTCTGATACATATTCTTTACAGCGTAAAGATAGACGACACCCCAGTATAATTCTGACAGCTTTCTGGAGTTGCCGGATACTACACATCCTTCTTTCTGACCTTGCTTGATTATCTTCTCAGTTGTCTTATAGAAAGACTGATCAGCCTCCCCTTCAAGAAGTCTTTGAGTATATAATGCGATTCCCGCAGAGAACATCTCGTCTTCCTTAAGATTCTTGATAAGATAATCAGACAGCTTACGTATCTTCGTATCAGCAGGAAGAGGAAGCTTTACAAGTGTTGTAAGCTTATCATTCTTAGCGATCTTATCTGATATGGAAAAGATCTCAGAATATAATTTTTCTTTTGATTTGAAATAGATATATATAGTTCCCTGGGCGATACCGATGTGCCTGGACAAGTCACTTATCTTTGTACCGTCAAAGCCATTCTTCGCGAAATATAAAACAGACTTTCTGATGATCAGATTCCTGGTCTCTTCCCTTATCTCCTGGCAGCGTTCCTGTGATTTTGGCATACCCGCTCCTTTATGAATGAATTTTTATTCATCCATAAATTATTACACGTTCTTTCATATTGTCAACAGATCAGATAATCACGTTACCATTCTCTTCGAACTTTAACGTTGCTTTTTCGGCATGCATCATTACCGGTCTGTACTTATATGGCTTTATGTCACCTTTGGAAGTTTTAATTCAGGATTATCAGTACTTATCTATCCTTCTTACCGGATGCCTGATAACAGTCTTCATCTTGTTAGGTGTACTCTTTCTAGGGTCAGACAGATAGATCTCGTGGTGCAGTCTTTCAGCGTTAAGATCGTTTACATAGCCGTTCTGTTCCACATACTCATCCATCTGTGCTACCGAAGCAGGTTCATCATCATAAGAGCCAATGTGCATTATCTGCACACATACACCTTCATCAACGGTAAGAAATTCAACCTTGGAGCAATCAATTTTCTTCTTAGCTCCGGCTGTCTTAACCGCCCAATCTAAATCATCCTTAGTAACAAAATCAGGCAAGCGGATAACAGATACCCAGTTGAAAGTTGATTTATCGGAATAGTCTGCACCGTTGATACCGTCCTGCCACCAGAAACCCTCAAGTGGCGGTACAACATACTCATAAAATCCCTTGATCCTGTGATCAGTCTTATAGCTCATCTTCAGTGTATATGCGACTGCATATAACATTCCTACAGCCTGCTGATAAGTACCGCCTTCTTCATTGGGATCGCCGTTCCCTCTTACTGCAATATAGTTTGCTTTGGGAACAGTCACGATCTCAGGCTTTTCTTTAGGCAGATATAATTCCTTGTATTCTTTCTTGAAATCAAAAGCCATGTGTCAGCCTCTAAGCCGCTTAACTCTCTCTTCAACTGTTTTCATGAACTCTTCTTCCGACAAGCTCGGATCTCTTGTACCCAAAACTATGCTGCATGGCAGTTCACTGCATTCGCCACATGATTTATAGCCCTTTCGGTTTCGGCAGCACTCATAGATCGGACAGGCTTTTCCCTCAGGTGCATGGAACACTTTACCGCACAAAGCGTTACAGCCCTTGCACATCTTTCCGTAGCAGTAGCACTTGCTGCAATCAGAACCGCAGCAGCTGATAAGTTCATTTGTATTTTCCATTCATTTGTCTCCTTTATAACTGTTTCTCATGTTTTCTATAGTGTTTATTAGCTCATCCCTGACGTCTGATGGCTCAAGGATCTGCGCCTTATCTCCGAAAGTAAGTATCCACGAGATCAGATTGTCCTTATCTGTGTATTCCCTCTCGAAAAGAAGTTTTCCATCCTTGGTTTCAGCGAAACAGTCCGGGCCGAATTCCTCAACAAGCCTCCATTTCACTTCTGGCGCAAAAAGAGCTTTAACATTGATCCCTCCCGGAAAAATCCTCTCTGTCGAAAGATCAGGCGCAGGAACGCTTCTGGCGATAAACTCCGTTTTTGTTTCCCCGACAGTATCCATACGGTTGAGCTTGAAGAGCCTGAAATCCTTTCTCTTATGGCACCAGCCCCAGACATACCAGCTCGACCATTTGAACACTACATAATATGGTTCTATTTCCCTTCTGCTCTCTCCTTTCGGCCCGTAATACGTAAACGTGATCAGATGTCTGTTCTCTATTGCATCCTGTATGGTAGAGATCTTGGGTGCCAGAGAATCCTTGTACCATGAAGACAGATCAATCAGGATCGAATCCCTGCCGCTGACATATTCCGAAGACCCGGCCTTGATCTTTTCCATCAGCTGACTGTAATAACTGCTTCCACTAATACTGTCGAGGCTCCTTAAGCCTGCAAGGATCATCTGCATGTCCTTGGATGTCAGGATAGTCCTGTCCATCTTGTATCCGTCAGCAATCCTTATACCTCCGCCTACGCCCTGCGTTGTACGAATGGGGATGCCGGCATACAGCAGATCATCTATGTCGCGGTTGATGGTCCGCCTTGAAACTTCAAACCGTTCAGCCAGTTCAGGGGCGGTTACCGTTTCCTCCTGAAGCAGTACCGACAAAATCCCGATGAGCCTGTCTATCTTCATGCTGTTCACGCTCCAATCTGATCATAGCAGAATAAACACGACAACTGTTTGTCATGTTTATTCTATCAGCATAATTAAATTTCTTGAATAATCAGGTCTTCCTAAAGAATTGCCCGCAGAGCCCGATAAACTCATCCATATTACTCAGCATTACTAGTCGATTATATTGATATTATTCTTTTCACAATGTAACTTTGTTTCTTCTAACAGAAGCCATGACATTCTGATTATTATTCGTACCGGCGTTCATCCCGACAAATTGGAATTTGATGTTGTAAGATTAACATATACCAGTTAAAAGCCGCCAATATGACTTAATGTTTTAGAAGCGACTCTTGAACCTTCATTCATTGCATTTATAATATCACAATCTTTCAAATATGAACAAAGAAAGCCAGCATGATAACTGTCACCGCACCCAGTTGTATCAATTACATTATTGACCGGCACAGCATCCACTCTATATTCTTTTCCCATATAATAAGTAACGCTGCCGTTTTCTGCAAGTGTAATGTTAAATATGTTGTCATACCGTTCAGACCATTTTTGAAATTGTAAAAGAATACTCTTCTCACCACTGATAAAAAAGAAGTTAATGTACGGTACAATAGTTTCTATTTTCTTAAAATCTCTTAGCACGTTGAAGTCAACGGCAAGCTGAAAACGACAACTCTTTCTAAGTTCTAATACATCATCAAAATTAGGAGAATCAAAGGTTATAAAGATAATATCAGCACTTGCAATTCTGTTCTTGTCAGAATCGCTAAGAAGATATGTGTCATGAATACCACCGTTCCATGAATCATCCTTGAAATATCTATCACCTTTCTCAGTAAGATAAATCCTATGGTTTGCAGTAGCAGAGCCTGAAATAATGTGGATAAACTCTTTGTTGATAGGTTTATTTTCAATAGATTTCAATATTGCCTTACCATAATCATCGTCACCAATTGCACCAAGAAGATCAACTGAAATATGATTGTATTTTGATGCAATTGCAGCAAAGTTCAATGCTTCACCACCGGGACGGATTTCTCCAGTATCATCAAAAACATCTACGCACATACAAGTCATAGCAATAATATTCACATTTATCCAACCTTTCTGTTTTGGAAAAGAAAAATACGATCTGTCTTAGTCTATTATCCTGTAGTACAATCTGATCAACAGCTTGATCATCCCATAATTTTACCGTCAGTTAATGATATTTTTCTCTTGATCCACCCTCCAGGCGGATCCATCTCGCACGAAATCATCATAGTGTTATCTTCTATACCATTACAAACCACGCCATCTACTGCCAAATAATCACTTTCCCATAACCATTCTAAATCCCGGTCAAAAGCCACTATATTTTCGCAACCAAGCACATACAATACATCTTTATCGATCTCAAAATATCCAAAATACCCTTTTATCTTGATATTCCTGACACTATAATCACTAAGGCTGATCACATATATTCCCTCATAGTAATTACCTATGATCACATGATCTCCGAATACAATGGCATCTGTAAAGTAACCATATGAATTAATTTCTACAAGCGCAATAGGATCCTCGTCATTATAGACATAGTATGTTTTTCCGGTTCCCAATACAATTTTCTTTATATGCTCAGTAGCACACTCTTCCGAATCATCTATATGATACTTCATGCTGTCTTCCTCACAACGAGCCTAATACTTCCGATTTATATACTGAATATCAATGTTTATAGTCATCAGATACATCTGCAAACGAGCGGATTCCCTTTATATAATCATCGTAGGCATTCTCCGGATCCTTGCCATGAAAGACCTTACAAAGTCCACATATGTGACAGTCTGCAAGACACGGATACTTATCCTTTATGAAAGCTCTGCGTTCCTCTTCAGAAGACGCTTCGAGCATAGGCGCATCATTCATGACAACACCTCACAAGATATTTCTTCCCTGACGGTATTTGTCCATATATTCGCCATTGATCTCGCAGATCTCGCGCTTGCCATCTATATAGTCCTGATAGATATCCCAGGGCGAACCGCCCCCCAGCCAGCAGGAGGAGCAATTTTCGCATCCACCTCCACAGTCCATGGAATTCCTGACAATTTCCTCGCGCTCTTCTTTTGTCGTATCCTTTATGAGTATAGATCTATACTCCATATTAGTCACCCGCAATATGCTACTGCGTCCACCTGAAACTGCAGTCCCTCTTTACCACCCACATGAGCAAACTCGGTCTGGATCGACTTACGAACCGGATATTTGCCTTTGAATCGTTCCTTAATGATCTTCTCCATTTGTTGTATTACATTGTATTCCAATAAAACGTACTATCACAGCAGGCCGACAAATCGTTAAGGAAAGAATCGAAGATGATGCAAACGAAAAAGCAGCCGTGAACTCTTCGATAACTGCCCTTTCGTTTGCATCAATTTCGATTTTTCCTGGTTGAACAAAGCGCGTCCGGGTTGCAAATATATATGGGCTTTCAATCTTCCCGCCTCTTTGTCAACCAGTATATCATATGTTGTGAATAATAGATATCAAATGTGCAGAAATCCATTTTTACGCAACACAAATAAGCCTCCATTAGGAAGCTTTTTTGAAATATTCAGTTGCGTATTTTCAACACCGCATATGAAAAACCGGGCTTGTAACATTTTCATCTGCGGGCAGAGGAATTATGTTTCCGCCACAGAAAGTGCATTTACAGACGTCTTTGTTGTAAAGCAGCTTGATAATTGCTGGTGCATCGAGGCCTTTAAGCCTTGATATATATTGTTTGCAACCCAGGAGATTACGGCAAAGAGTTATCTTTTTGCTTCTGTTTCTGGTAGAAAGTAAGCCGTAGTGACGTATCCGGACAAAACGCTTGGGCGGAACATGCATCAGAAACCTGCGGATAAATTCATCGCCGGAAAGTGTAAGTTCCTTCCACTGACCATGGTTCTTGTAATCTTTAGCTGTGAATGTAACCGTGTAGTCAGTCATGCCTTTAATACGGTAGTTGCTTATGGCAATACGGTGGGTGTACTTGCCAAGATATTTGATCACGGATTCAGCACCATTAAAAGGTTTTTTGCAATAAGGAATCCATTCTTTGGCATAGCAAGTATCCAAAAGTTCCTTGAAAACATAATGATTTTTAAGCGGTTCCGCTGTGCCGCGGAATTCCAGTTTTCCATCTGACCAAAGTTGTTTTAATTCTGCGAGATACTTACCGCGGAATACTTTCGAGATAACCTTGATGGGAAGAAAGAAATCTTCTCCGTTATCTTTCCAATGTTTTTTTTGATCAAGTCCTCCGCCAAGTACTATTGAGTGTATGTGCGGATGAAAATTCATCTCGCTTCCCCATGTGTGAAGTATACAAATATAGCCAATTTCGGCTCCGAGATGTTTTTTATCCGCGGACAGTTCGCTTAAGGTGTCGGATGCAGCGTGGTACAGAGCGTTGTAAAGAAGCTTCTGGTTGCTGTATATGACTGGATTCAGCTCTTCAGGAACAGTAAAGACCACATGAAAGTATGGTGCATCCAAGACATCTTCCCTGCGGGCATCTACCCATTTTTCCTTTGGGAATTCCTGACACATTGGACAACACCTATCCCGGCAGGAATTGTAATGGATAGAAACACAGCCACAGTCTTCACATACGCTTATGTTTACGCCGAAGGCACCGGTCTTGCAATTCATGATGTGATAAGCGGCTTTTCTCTGAACTGCGGAAAGTTCATGACTTTTTTCATAAGCAGGATAAAATTGATTGAACACATCCTGAATTGTGCAGCTGCCCCTCATGATTCACCGCCTTTAGGATCATCAAAAGGACTACGGATACCAAGAAGGCTCTTGTTGCTGACATGGATATATACTTCCGTAGACTTTGGATCCACGTGCCCAAGCAACGCCTGGATATACTTAATATCAACTCCGTTCTCAAACAGATGACTGGCAAAACTGTGGCGGCAACAATGACTGGAGACATGTCTGGTAATGCCGGCTCTGGCTGCACTTTTTTTGAAGTACTGGTTGATACTGTTCTTATCCAGATACGTGCCGGTCCATGAACTGGGGAAGAGAATGTCTCTGGGTTTTCCGCACTTAAACCAGTATTCGGTCAGGAGATCAAGGTTACGGTCAGAGAGAATCGTATACCGGTCACGCCTGCTTTTGCTTTCGCGGACATGAATCGTTTTATTAGTGCGGGATATATCATCATAATGAAGATGTACAACTTCCGACACTCTCAGTCCAGAAGAATACATGGTAGCAATAATAGCTTTGTGTTTAAGATTGGGCGTATGGTCTATGATACTCTGCATCTCATTCCTTGACAGGACAGTGGGCAAAGTATGATCCAACTTCATTCTGGGGATGTCCTCGTCATCCCAGTTCATTTTTAGGATCCGTTTGTAGAAGAATCGGATTGAGGAATGGTAATGGTTATAAGTCTGGGGAGCAAGTCCGCCAAGCCGTTTTTCAGTAAGGAACGTTTCAACGTCGTCTGTTGTAAGAGAAGAAATGTCTTTGTTAACAATGCGCAGGAAATAATCTACAGAGTTGCAGTAAGCATCAATCGTAGATTCCTTCAAGTTCCGCTTTTGCGCTTCGTAGCGGATTTGAGCAAAAATATCTTCGTACATAAAAACCTCCTTTAGTGTAGTGTTTGCTGAGACAACCACACATCAGGAGGCGCGTTGGCATCATAATTCCGATTGCGGAAGACACCTGAAAATGTTATTCTATTCATAGGCAGTGGGACTTTCCGTATACTGTTGTTTTGTGTGGTAACTTAACAATACAGAATTACGAAAAGTTTTTCCACTGCTTTTATTAATCAATAAAGCAAAACTGCGCCATAGCCTTGACAGGCTATCGCACAGCGATTTTGTTCAATCGGAATTTAGTATAGGGGGATTCTCTGATGGAGATGTTCCTATGATAAAAAACATGACATCTGGGAGATTCAGATATATGGAAAAGGCACAGATCAGATTTTTTGAAAAGGCAGCGAATGAAGGATTTAAAGGACTGGAAATCATGCAGTATGACGGATGGGAGCTCAGGTTTTCCGAAGGATATACAAGACGCTGAATATTGCTATATGAAAAAAGATTGCAAATAGAACAATTGATAGTAATTAAACCGGAGCATTAAATGTAAAAGCGTTTATTGAGCTGGACTGCAGTCATTATGTACATGATTTTGACAGGGGGATAGGGATAAAACTGAGGTCAAATGCAACTTGTACATCATGAAACGCAACTTGTGCATATTTTACCATGGGTGCGTTTGAAATCTGTTATGGTAGTGCTATCAAAGAAAAAAGGAGCATTGCCAAATGAAAAATATCAAGAAACGTGTATTAACGGAGCAGCAGAAAAAACTCAATGTGAACCTGTGGATAATTGCGCTGGTTACCATGACGATATATTGCATATATGGCGTGATTGGAAATCAGTTGATGAATTATTGCAAGGACAGCAGTATTTCCGTTTGGCTGAGATTATTAGCGGCTGCCGGTATGGAATTCGGAATGGCGGGGTTGGGGATTACGCTTGTATGTATTTTGCGGAAGACTTCTTTCAAAAGCTTCGGACTTAAGAAAGAAAATGCAGGAAGAGCAGTGTTAGGAACTATCCTGTGTTTCCTTCCGTATATTGCATATATAGCATTATCAGGGCAGTTTGAGGGATATGAACCGTTAAGCATTATGTTGACGCCTGACCTGCAAAGGGCAGGAATCCTGACTGCAATCGCCGGAACGCTGATTGTTGCCGTTGTATGGGGATTTTTTGAAGGATTTAATTATGCAGTGATCGCCGAGTTTATTTCGGAGAGATATCCGTTAAATAGCAAACTATTTGACTGGGGAGCTTTCGTTTGTACTCTGATGGGAATTTTGTTTCATCCCATTCACTTTGACTTCCTGGGAATGGTAGACCTGGCAACCACGTTTGTGGCATTGTACGGTATGCTGATGATACGAAAATACACTAAAAATTCGTGGGGGTGTGTATTTGCATTCCTGTTTATCTGGAATGCAATCTGAAAGAACGTATGAAATTAAACCTGTTTGAAGATAAGAATTGCAAAGAGGAACACGTGGACGTGTATTTTACAAATATGCGTCCCGTTATTCGCCAGATTATGGATTCCGTGAATTCGGAAAGGCCGTCGTTTTCGGGACGACCGGCAGATGAGGATCTGGATGATTGGGATGAAACCATTTTGGATCCTGATGATATTTACTATCTGGATTTCGTTGATCGAAAATTGTTTGCTTATACTAAGACAGAAGTGTTTCGCCTGATGAATACACTGGCTTCGTGCGAGGAATTGCTTTGGAATTATGGATTTGTGAGAGTCTCAAAATCAAATCTGATCAACATTTATAAAATCAAACAGTTAAAACCGGATTTGAATATGAAAGTATATGCCTCCTTTGACAATGGGGAAAGAATATGTGTTAACAGAAGCTACAAAAAAGCGTTTAATGAATATCTGAAACTTATGATGAGGAAAACTGTATGAAGAAATATTTAAAAACTCTCATTCTGTATGTCTGCATATCTTACACGATGGTTTCCGTATCAGGAGCCGTTGTGAATATTATAACCGGGACGAAAACAAGTAATTCCAATACGTTGATCATGTTTGGGCTGTGTGTTATCGCATCCTTTGTCCTGTCATTAAATAAGGTTTTTGACGAGTTTAGCCCGCTTTTAATGATAGTTTTGCAGTATGTTATTGTGATGGTATTATGTGCAGTTTTTCTTCTCCTGCTTAGTATAGTTGATCCGATCAGCCCCAAGGGATGGTTTGAATATTTCAGATCCATCACCATTCCGTATATTATTATAGCAGCGATATATTATTATAGTTTGTATGATGAGGCGAAGAAGCAGGACAGAATAATTAAAGACATACAGAACAGAAAATCAATCATAGAATCATTATAGCGCTTGTGATGACAGAATGGTATAATCAGCCGGTAAACGCATATGGCATGGGAATAGAATGACGAGAGAAAAGATATATGAAAAGGGACAAAAGAAAAAAAACAAATCTTGGAAAAGTATTGCTTACGCTTCTTGTAATTGTTGCTGTAATATTTAGTGGATTATTTGTTTTTCATAAGATCAGGCTTGGTATGGATATGAAGTACCTGACGGAAAAAGGGTATTACGATCCGGTTTCCATAGGAGATTATTCTGTAAATGTCATAAAAGTCGGGAATGAAAGCGGGAAAGGAAAAATTGTTGTCTTAAGCGGCATGGGTGCAGGGCTGTCGGTAGATTTAAGAAAGATGACAAATAGTCTTGAGCAGGATTATCAGTTTATCTACATCGGAAGACCCGGCTGGGATGCGAGTGATGATGTAAAAGATGACAGAAGCGTTGATGTGATTGTTGAAGAGTATCGTAAGGCGTTGAAGGGGGCGGGGATTGAATATCCGTTTATTCTGATGGCACATTCTATGGGCGGGACTTATGGATCTTTCTGGGTAAGTAAGTATCCGGAAGAAGTTGAAGCATTCATCAACATTGATGGAACATATGTAGAACCGTTAACGGAAGAAGAGATGGCGGAAAGTTCTTCAGGGAATACGTTGTATAAACTTGCTGTTAATTTTGGGATAGGGGATATTCTGCTTCCGGTACTTATGTCGAATGATGCGAATCTTTCGAAAGAAGAATGGCGGACTCATTGTATTTTGCAATTGCTATCCATATCTTCCGATGCTGTTGCAAAGGAAGGGGCAATGATAAACAAAAATCGAAATGCTGTATGGAATGAGCTCAAAGAAACGGATGTACCTAAACTGTATATTTCCTCAAGAGATGGTGATCTGTCGGATCCGGAATGCAAGGAAGCAAATGAAAAAGAATTGATACCTTATCTTGAAAAGATGGGGCATTATGAAATAGCATATCTTCCGGGAAGTCATTTTATATATAAAACAGAACCGGAAGAATGCGAAAAAATCATTGAAAACTTCCTAAAGGGCTTGGAGTGATCTGGTGAGTTAAATTCCAGTATAACTGACAAGAAGATTTTTAATGATCATTCGAGATTATGAGGAAATGTCTATATGATCAAACTTATTGTTTCCGATATGGATGGTTGTCTTTTGGACCAGGGAGGGAAGCTGCCGGCAAACTTTCGGGAGGCCCACGAGATTATGAAAAATCAGAACGTGATATTTGCTGCTGCAAGCGGAAGATCGGTGGATGGACTTAAAAGTCCGTTTGGAGCTTTACTAATCCACATGATTACTGCTATAGATCATGGCGAGATTGAATGAGGTGATAGGATTGATGTCTATAATTAGAGATTTAAAGCCCGATAATAACAGGCTTGGATGGCTTGAAGGAAAATTTGATTCGGAGTCTTTGGTTCAGGGTGAAATGGGAATTACTATTTTCTCTGACTCAGACGAAGCAAAAGAATACGCTGAGAAATGTGTCGCTCAATATAATAAGTTAAATGAAAATCAGAAGATTCTTGATGATATTCAGGAGAAACTTGCGAGATTTATGCTATATATGTATGACGAATGGGAAGCCATGGATATATATGATGACATTGCAAGTGAGACAAAAAAGGCTGTTGAAGCATATAATTCGGGAGAGCAGCTTATAACATTTCTTTCAAATCTCAGATTGTATGTGGAACTTCCGCTGGAAGAAGCGGAAGAAGATGAAATCTGTTATTGCATAGAAGCAGATTGCTCATGGGA
>JAEEGJ010019662.1_pt1 | contig 14831 bp, 11 predicted proteins | sample 8958761 | NCBI WGS metagenome assembly JAEEGJ01 (sample SAMN16246546, study PRJNA631951) | gut metagenome | biome: gut microbiome; feature: rumen; material: RS-attached | host: Bos | place: Iran: Karaj | collected 2018-10 | reverse complement strand
AACTGGTACGGCTTTTCAGAAAGTGGTACCACTTTTTCGTGTATTAGCTGTAGCCGCGCGCGGGAACAGCTGTCCCGTTGCTGGGACAAGCTAATACAGCGCTGGGATGAGCTAATACGGAGATGAGACAGGCTGATACGGAGATGAGACAGGCTGATACGGAGGCGTGTTGGGCTGTCTCGCGCCCGTGCGCCCGCCTGCGCCGCGCGCGAGAAGTTTTCGAAAAAATGCTTTCACGTTTCACAGCAGCCTGTGTACAGGGCTTCTCAGCGCTTCTGCGCCAACAGAGGTTTCACATACGTTTCACCGATTTTGTGAAAGCAATGTGAAACGTCCGCAACGCTTCGCGCATGCAAGGAACGCCCGCGAACCTTTATTTACAGGGACTTTCAGGATTGACTGTGAAGGTGAAAGCATTTTTTTGATTTTTGTTTTGTTGGTTACTGTTTTTTTGAATATCATTGCGCTCATTCGTGCGCGAAGTTACTCCGTCTCGGCAAAAAAAGAAACAAGTTTCTTTGTTTTGCGCTCGACTTTTCGTAACTTTGCATTCTAATCATAAAGAAGCTGCTGTAATAAAAGTTATGCGCTATGCCGACGTCATATTACCTGTGCCTTTGCACGCTACCTTTACCTATGCCATTCCTGAGGGGATGAACGTGGTGGTGGAGGGTATGCGCGTGCTGGTGTCCTTCGGTCGAGGTACAAAGTATGTCGGTCTGGTATGTCGTGTGCACGACCAGCAACCACAGGGCTATGCCGTGAAGGATATCGAGGCAGTGATGGATGTGGCGCCCATCGTTACTAACGCCCAGCTGAAGCTGTGGCACTGGATTAGCGACTACTACCTGTCGCCCATCGGTGATGTGTATAAAGCTGCTCTGCCAGGAGGCCTGAAGGCTGAAGACGGTTATAAACCTAAGACGGAAACTTACATCCGGCTTACCGAGCAGTATCGCAACGTGACAGCCCTGCATGTGGCGCTGAACGTTTTGGCACGCGCCAAGAATCAGTTGAACGTCTTCACGGAGTATTTGGCGCTGTCGGGGTGGGACCAGGTGGAGGAACCTGCTGAGGCAAAACCTCAGCCTACGGAACTGCAGCCTGCAGAGGTGACCCGTGAGGAACTGATGAATGTCAGCGGGTGCTCGTCGGCTACGCTGAAGCAGTTGGAACAGCGCCAGATGCTGGAGACCTATGAGGTGGAGGTGGGGCGCTTAAACCATGGAGGCCCGTATCGTCCGGAACTGATCAAACCACTGAGCACGGCCCAGTCGGAGGCATATAACCAGATACTGCTGTCGATGATGAAGAAGCCGGTGACACTGTTGCATGGCGTGACGTCGAGTGGCAAAACCGAAATCTATATCCACCTGATACAACGGGCGCTGGACCGAAAGGAACAGGTACTGTTCCTGATGCCAGAGATAGCCCTGACGGTACAGATGATGCAACGTCTGCAGCGCGTGTTCGGTGACAGGCTGGGTATCTACCACTCCCGCTATTCTGATGCAGAGCGTGTGGAGATATGGCAGAAGCAACTGTCGGAAAATCCATACGATGTCATCCTTGGTGCCCGTTCTGCTGTGTTCCTGCCTTTCCGACATCTGGGACTGATTATCGTCGACGAGGAGCATGAGACCAGCTATAAGCAGCAAGACCCTGCACCCCGCTATCATGCCCGCAGCGTGGCCATCATGATGGCTGCACAAATGGGGAATGGAACCAAGGTCCTCCTTGGTACGGCAACGCCGTCGTTGGAGAGCTATCATAACGCCATGACGGGGAAGTACGGACTGGTGGAGTTGAAGGAACGCTATCAGGGAATAGAACTGCCGGAGATACAGATTGTGGACATTGCCGACCTGCAACACCGCAAGATGATGCATGGTCCGTTCTCTCCCCTGCTGCTGACACGGATGCGCGAAGCCTTGGAACGTGGTGAACAGGTCATCCTGTTCCAGAACCGTCGCGGCTTTGCCCCCGTTGTGGAGTGTCGTCAGTGTGGCTGGGTGCCCACCTGTCAGCACTGTGACGTCTCGCTGACCTACCACCGCCAGTTGAACCAGTTGACATGTCATTATTGTGGTTATACCTACAAGATACCTACAGAATGTCCGTGTTGCGGCTCTACCAATCTGCGTAGTCGCGGTTACGGTACGGAGAAGATAGAGGAGCAGGTGCATGAATTCTTTCCTGAGGCCCGCATAGCCCGTATGGACCTGGACACCACACGTACCAGGAATGCCTATGAACGCATTATCAGCGACTTCTCTGCGGGACGAACGAATATTCTGATTGGTACACAGATGATCAGCAAGGGTCTGGACTTCGACAAGGTCAGCGTGGTGGGTATTATCAATGCCGACTCGATGCTGAACTATCCCGACTTCCGTGCCTTTGAACACGCCTTTATGATGATGGCGCAGGTGAGCGGTCGTGCCGGACGTAAAGGTAAACGCGGCCTCGTCATCCTGCAGACCAAGCAGAAGGAGGTGTCGGTCATTGGACAGGTGGTGCGCAACGACTATACCTCTTTATATAAAGAGTTGATAGCCGAGCGACAGGCATTCCACTATCCACCTTATTACCATCTGACGTATGTCTTCCTGCGCCACCGTCAGGAACAGATTGTCCATACTGCCGCTATCGAGATGGGCAGTCGCCTGCGCCAGTGGTTTGGCGGCAGGGTGTTGGGACCCGACAAACCCGCTGTTGCCAAGGTAAAGTCACAGAACATCCGTAAGCTTGTTCTGAAATTGGAGAACGGCATAGACATGAAAAAGGTCCGCGAGTACCTGTTGCTTGCGCAGACACAGATGCTCGCGGACAAACGCTATTCGTCGTTGCAGGTGTATTACGACGTTGACCCGTTGTGAGGAAGCGGAAATTTCGATGCCTCGATGCTTCGAAAAAATTAAAAATCAACCTGGCAGCCCAATCCAATCACACGGTTTGTGCGGGTGAAGGAGTCGCCCTTGGTGACAATGCCATTGGCGTCGGTAGCTTCCACCTTGTCATAATTACCGTAGTTTGTCTGGAAGTAGGCAGCACTCAGCGTTATTTTGTCAGTCACTTTATAGCTGATGCCGCCACCTACGCTGTAGCTGTTGACGACGAATGACATGTCGTTCATGAAGGCATCGGTCAGACCGTAGCGTGTAATCTGGAAACCACATGAGAGGTTTACTTTGTCGTTGGCATCCCATTCCACACCGCCGAGGTACTCGTTGGAGCCATTGTCCAGCAATTTCTGGGTGTCGTTATACCAGCTGGCATTCTTGTCGTAAAAGTGGTGGTAGCCGGCGTTGATGCGCAGTTCGGGGATGGGGCTCCACTGTGCACCGACAGCCAGCATAGCCGGCGTGTCCTCATTGACGTCGGTATTGTTCTCAAACTTGTTGATATTGGCAATGCCGGGGAAGTTGGCCATCGGTCCCTCAATCTTCAGGGGCTCTTCCAGGGTTGAATGGTTCTTCATCTTCATCTCGGTGTTGAACTCATATTTGACGGCAAAGTTGAAGTTGCCATACTTAAAGTCGACGCCAATGATGGGGGCAATGCCAAAGCCTGTCTGTGTGCTCTGCAGATTCACACCGTTGCCGTAGCGGTGAAGCTTATACAGACTCTGGAGACCGGCCTCAGCAGTAGCCAACTGTGCCTCGCCCTGGGCCTGCATGGCAGCGAGCTGCTCTGCAGTGTACTGACCAGACTGGGCTGCAGCCTGCAACTGATTCTGCATCTGCACCATGCCAGCGCCTATCTGACGGTTGATGGCATTGATGTTGCCCTCCAGAAACTCTCCGAAGTCGACAGCACCGGAAGAGGTCACTACATTGATGTGGCTCAGTCGGGCACGGTAGGAAGCGTCGCCATACAAGGCGCGGAGACCTCCGTAAACCGACCAGTGCTCATTAATCTTATAGGCAGCACCCAACTGGAAGCCGAAGTAGTATTGGCGGCCTCGCATAAAGGCATCCATATCATAGCCCTGAACGTCGAACCCGTTCTGCTTCAGCAATCCGGCAATGCTGCCCACGGCACGCTCGAAGGAGCCGAGTCCATTGTCGAACTCACAGACGCCGCCACCGCCAGGCATGGAAAAGTTGAACTGATAGCTCCAGTTGCCCTTATTATAGGCTGCCTGTACGGATGGTATAAACGGAGCATCGGCAATGCCTTCGAACTTCTTGATGTTCTTGCCCTCGTTTTTCTTGCCCATGCGGAACATGTCGTCGGTAGAGGTGATGGTACGTGTCTGGTGGGCATACTGCCAGTTGAAGGCAATGTGGAAACCCTCTGGCATGAAAGCTACACCGGCAGGGTTGGAATAGACGCCATCAATGCCGATAGCAGCATCGCGGGCGGGGTTCTTCAAGAATAAAACACTCTGATTGGTGTTGGTTAAGATACCACCAGCGAAGGTGGTCAGTGCAGTCATCATGAAAACAACTGAAACAACAATCTTTTTCATCTCTTTAAACAAATTTTTCATAAAATCGGCTGCAAAGGTAGCTTTATTGCACAAAACAGCTGCAAGAGTGCAGTTATTATTAACGCTTATTAACCAAAATCTGCACACTTTCTGCACAAATGTGCCAAAGTGTGCAGAAAAATGAGTGTTTTTTCTTCACTTTTGGGTCAATCTAACTATGCCTTCTTTTCAGTCGGATAGTTGACGCGGGTGTGATAGATAGTTTTCAGCTTCTCTATCAACACCGTCTTGGCATACTGAATGTCGCGGAAGGTGATGGGGCACTCGCGGAAATAACCGTCAGCCACCTGCCCATCGATAAGTCGTTCCACCAAGCTACGTATGGACTGTTCGGTATAGTCGGGCAACGAGCGTGAGGCAGCCTCTACCGTGTCGGCCATCATCAGACAAGCCTGTTCACGGGTAAACGGATTAGGACCGGGATAAGTAAACAGCAGGTCATCGACAGGCTCGTCGGGATGCTCGTTGTGGTAATGAACGTAGAAATATTTGGCTTTGCCCTGTCCGTGGTGGGTAGAGATGAATTCGCGGATGACACTAGGTAGATTATACTTGTCGGCCATCTTCAGTCCCTCTGTCACATGACTGATGATAATCTGTGCCGATTCGATGTCTGTCAGCATCTCGTGGGGATTAATGCCCGACTGATTCTCCGTATAATAGATAGGATTAGCCAGTTTACCGATATCATGGTAGAGGGCACCTGTGCGCACCAGTTGGCTCTTTGCACCAATCTTGTTGGCTATCTCGCCAGCCAGGTTGGCAACCTGTATGGAGTGGTTGAACGTGCCTGGTGCCACCTCGCTCATCTTGCGCAATACTTCGTTGTTGGTATTAGATAGCTCAATGAGTGTGATGTCACTGATAAAACCGAAGGTCTTTTCGATAAGGTAGAGCAGAGGATAGGCAAAGAGCAGCAAGATGCCGTTGGCTATCAGGTAGTTGTAGTTACTGTAGTCTATCTGTGTCAGTCCGTCACTGTTAATCCAGTCGAAGGCCATATTGATAGTCAAACAGGTTACAGTGACAAAGATTGCCGTCTTGAAGAGCTGGGAACGCTGTGACAGTTCGCGCAGACTGCTGATGGCCACTATACCGGCTACGGTCTCCAAGACGATGAACTCAAAGGGGTGCTGCAACATGACGGCACAGATGAGTACCATCGTGATGTGTGTCATGAAGGCTGTACGGGAGTCCATGAATACACGTATGAAGATGGGCACCATGGCATACGGCAACAAGTAGACATGGATGAATGTGTTGCGCATGAACAATGCCGTCAGTACGGCAAAGATGATGATAAATGCATAGAGCATCGCTGTGCTGCGCGGTTTCTCGAAATAGTCTTTGCGATAGAGGCTGAGGTAGATGGTAAAGCTGAGGACGAGGATAGTCACGTAGATAATCTGGCCAAAAAGCGTCAGGTGGTTCTGTTTGACGTCTTCGTTACGCAACTCGTTCTCTTTCTTGAACGACTCGATGGTGCGGTAGGTCTTATCCGTCACGATGTCACCTCTGCCGATAATTTTTTCTCCTTTCTGTACCACACCACTGGCCAGTGCTATGCCTGCCAGTAAGTCGTTCTTGCTGGCTTCGCTGCGTTCGCGGTCATAGGTCAGGTTGGGGGAGATGTATTCGTTAAGGTTACATTTCTGCAGAATAGAGCGTATAGGAGCCAGTATCTCATCCTGAAATAACTGTTCGTAAGCCGTTTTGGGCGAGTAGAGCTCCATGACTGATACGCTGGTGGCCTGTTTGTCGTTGACGATGCGTATCATTGTGGCGCTATCGCTTAACAATTCATCATAATCCTTCTGGTCGATAATGCCCTGCTGGTAGAGGCTTCGCAGACGGTTGGAGATGATATTCATATAGTTGGGCGAGAGATTGGGAATGCCATCGGCATAGTCATTATTGAACTTCTGGACCATCCGTTGTTCAACCTCTTTGCTATATTTATAGTAGGGCTCGTACTGGCTCAATGCACTGTCGCGTTCCGCACGGATGACACTTTCCGACTTGTAAATGGGGAAGTCGAAAGGCGCTGTGAAGTCTGCGTATTTCCAAGGTTTTCCTTCCTCTACGTGGAAATAGCTGCGACTGTCGTGTGGCATGGACCAGACGACGATGGTAACAGTGGCAATAATGAGTACTGTGCGAATGAGAATATCACGCCAATGGAGTTCTTTCATAACTTATATTTGCAATTACAGTGCAAAGATAATAAATAATTCATAATTCATGTTTATTAATTCATAATTATTTTGTACCTTTGCGGTCAAAATACACGTTTATATATGTCTGATAGAAGAGTAAGAGTACGTTTCGCACCCAGTCCTACGGGTGCTTTGCATATCGGTGGTGTACGCACCGCCTTGTATAATTATCTGTTTGCCAAGCAACATGGTGGTGATCTGGTGTTCCGTATTGAGGACACTGACTCAACACGTTTTGTGCCTGGTGCAGAGGAATACATCATCGAGTCGTTCAAGTGGCTGGGCATTAAGTTTGATGAGGGCGTTTCGTATGGTGGCGACAAGGGTCCCTACCGTCAGAGCGAGCGCCGCGATATCTATAAGAAATATGTCAAGCAGTTGCTGGATGCTGATAAGGCATACATCGCCTTCGATACCCCTGAGGAGTTGGAGGCCAAGCGTGCTGAGATACAGAATTTCCAGTACGACTGCCATACTCGTCAGCAGATGCGTAACTCGTTGACCCTTCCTAAAGAAGAGGTTGACGCGCTGATTGCTGATGGCAAACAGTATGTTGTCCGCTTCAAGGTAGAGGCTGGACAGGAGATTTTGGTCAACGACCTCATCCGTGGTGAGGTGCGTGTGAAGAGTGATATCTGCGACGACAAGGTGCTCTACAAGAGTGCTGACGAGTTGCCAACGTACCACTTGGCTAATATCGTGGACGACCACCTGATGGAGATTTCGCACGTTATCCGTGGTGAGGAGTGGTTGCCCAGTGCACCGCTGCACGTGATGCTGTATCGCGCCTTCGGCTGGGAGGATACTATGCCTCAGTTCGCCCACCTGCCCCTGCTGCTGAAGCCTGTCGGCAATGGCAAGCTGTCTAAGCGTGATGGTGACAAGTTGGGTTTCCCTGTATTTCCTTTAGAGTGGCATGACCCCAAGACGGGCGAAGTCAGCTCAGGTTATCGCGAGCAAGGTTACTTGCCCGAGGCCGTCATCAACTTCCTTGCTTTGCTGGGCTGGAGTCCAGGCAACGATCAGGAACTGATGACACTGGACGAGATGGTCAACCTGTTTGATATCTCCAAGTGTTCGAAGAACGGTGCCAAGTTTGACTTTATGAAGGCAGAATGGTTTAACCGCCAGTACCTCCTGCAGCGTCCGGACAGCGACTGGTGTCCAGCCTTCGACAAGGTGCTGAAGGAGAATGGTATTACAGCCACTGCCGAACAGGAAGCCGAAGTGGTGCGTATGATGAAGACTAAGGTTGTTGAAGTGGTTGACAAACAGGGCAACACCAGAAAGCGCAATATCTCTTTCCCCAGTGACCTCTGGCCGCTTACTAAGTTCTTCTTCGTGGCTCCTACTGACTTTGACAGGGAGGGTGACAAGTTTGTCCGCAAGAATTGGAACGAGCAAACAGCAGACCAGATGCGCCAGATGCTTGCTGTGCTGGAAACTATCAACGATTGGAGCGTAGAAGGTCAGAAAGCTGTTGTTGACCCGTGGGTAGAGCAGACGGGTATCAAGCCTTGGAACGCATGGCGCATTGCCCTTGTTGGCACGGGTCAGGGCCCTGACATGTATGAACTCTCTGCCTTCCTGGGCAAGGAGGAAACTATCGCCAGAATGAAAAGAGCTATTGAGGTGCTAGGCTGATGTATAACGTAATTATCTATCTCTATCTGTGTGGCGTAGCCATTGTGAGCCTTTTCAACGAGAAGGTGCGCAAGATGTGGCGCGGTGAGCGCGAGGCTATCCGCATCTTGAAAGAGAAGGTGGACCCCAATGCCCAGTATGTGTGGTTCCATGCTGCCTCGCTGGGCGAATTCGAACAGGGACGCCCATTAATGGAGCAGTTGCGCCGTGAACATCCGGAATACAAGATTCTGTTGACGTTCTTCTCACCCTCAGGCTATGAGGTGCGTAAGAACTACGAGGGTGCCGATATTATCTGTTACCTGCCCCTCGACACTATCACCAATGCCCGTCGCTTTCTGCGTACCATCCGTCCTGTGATGGCGTTCTTCATCAAGTACGAGTTCTGGTACAACTATCTGCATATCCTGAGTCATCGTGGTGTGCCTGTCTATAGTGTTAGCAGCATCTTCCGCCCTGGACAGGTGTTCTTCCGCTGGTATGGTCGCCAGTACAGTCATGTGCTGAAGTGCTTTACGCATTTCTTCGTGCAGAATGACATCAGCAAGGAACTGTTGGCAACCCTTGGTATCAACAATGTCACGGTGGTGGGTGATACCCGTTTCGATCGAGTGTTACAGATAAAGGCTGCCGCCAAGCAGTTGCCTATCGTTGAGGCATTCTGCGACAAAAAGAAAGTATTTATTGCAGGTAGCAGTTGGCAACCCGATGAAGAGATTTTCATCCCTTGGCTCAATGAACATAAGGACTGGAAACTCGTCATCGCTCCACATGTTATCAGCGAAGACCATTTGCAACAGATTGAGAAGATGTTGGAAGGTCGCAAGGTGGTGCGCTATACTCAAGTGAATGAGGCAGATCTTTCACCTCTTCAAGATGCTGAGGTGCTGATTATCAATTGTTTTGGCTTGCTTAGCAGCATCTACCACTATGCTGACGTGACGTATGTTGGTGGTGGCTTTGGTGTGGGTATCCACAACACCTTGGAGGCTGCCGTCTGGGATGTTCCCGTATTCTTTGGCCCCAACAACCAACGTTTCCAAGAAGCTCAAGGCTTGAAGGCCAGCGGTGCTGGTCTGGAGATTGCCAATGCCGACGACTTCCGCTGTTATATGCAGGGCTTCGAAGAGCATCCCGAGGTAGTCAAAGAGTTAGGTGAGAAGGCTGGTGCCTATGTCGCCAGTTTGGCAGGAGCCACGCAGAAGGTCCTGTCTTTTGTTAAATTGTAAATTATCATGGCTTTAATCAAATCCTATCGCGGTCTGACCCCTAAGTGGGGCAAGGACTGCTATTTCAGTGAGAACGCAACGATTGTGGGTGATGTACAGATGGGCGACCAGTGCTCCATCTGGTTTAATGCTGTGGTGCGTGGCGATGTGGCTCCGATTACTATTGGCGATCGCTCCAATGTGCAGGACGGTTCCTGCATCCATGTAACTCATGAGACAGGTCCTACACATATTGGCTCTGATGTCACCATCGGCCACAACGTCACCGTTCATGCCTGCACTATCCACGATGGTGCCTTGATAGGTATGGGTTCTACGTTGCTGGATGGCTGTGAGGTGGGCGAAGGCTCTATCGTTGCTGCTGGTGCGCTGGTGCTACAGAATACCAAGATTCCTGCTGGTGAGATATGGGGTGGTGTGCCTGCCAAATACCTCAAACCTGTTCGTCCTGGTCAGACTGACAACTCCAAGCACTATGTGGAGTATGCCAAGATCTTTATGGAAGAGAATCCCGATTGTCGCTTCTGACCTCTTCCATCATCCATCTTACATCTTACCTCTTACATCTAATACCACGTATTCCGACTGGGTGCCGATGCGGAACATGCCGCCCCAGATGCCCATTCCTGAGCTGACGTAGTAGTGGGTGTTGCCACGTTGGTGACTGCCCCACGAGCACTCGTAGATGATATCGGTAATCCAGGAGATGGGCCAAACTTGTCCACGATGGGTGTGGCCACTGAACTGGAAGTCAATACCAGCTTTCTCTGCTTTCTCCAAGTGATGAGGCTGGTGGTCTAACACCATGGAGAACATCGACTTGTCAATTGTCTTGGCAAGGTCTGCTAGTGGCTTACGTCTCATGTTCATCGCATCGTCTCGTCCAACGATGACTAAGGTGCTGTCGATAACTGCTATGCTGTCTCTCAACAGGTGAATACCTGCGTCCTTGTAAAACTGCTGGGCGTCAGACTGACCGCTGAAATATTCGTGGTTGCCCAAGCAGGCATAGACGGGAGCCTGTAGGCGTTGGAACTCTTCATACATCCGTTGCTCCTTCAGTGGACGCATGCTGCCATCGATGATGTCGCCAGCAATAAGTATCAGGTCAGGTTTCTCGCTGTTGATGATATCTACCCAGCGATGCAGTTCGTCGCGTTGGTTGTGGTAGCCTAAGTGCAGGTCGCTCAGCAGTACAGCCTTGAAAGGCTTTGTGACTTTCTCTGATGTGATGGTCAACTCCTGGCGCACCTTGTGTTTGTAGTTCAGATGACCATAGAGGAACAGGACGAAGATGAAGAGGGCGATACCCCCTGCCGTCCACCAATTATGATATAGCAAAGTACGCGGAATAAGGTGTATCAGTCGCCCAAGGTCTAACACGAGGAACAGCATGAACAGGTAGAGGAGGATGAAGATGCTGGACGTGCCAATCACATAGACCGCTGAGGCCAGTGGCATCGACATGCTGTCAGTAGCACGTCGGAAGCCAGCGAATAGCAACAGGAACGAGGCTACCATCAGGGCAATCACTATCGTTTTTACATACCACTTGGTGGGTAGCAGACACCAAATGTGCCACCCGATATACGACAGTGCCAGCAGGGGCAGTAGCGTAAACAGCATCATCCACATCATCTTCATTGTTTTTGCTTTGGTGATGCAAAGGTAAGGAATCTATTTCTTTTCACCAAACAAATAGACAAAAAATAAGCCCGTCATCCCGACGGGCATACAATCCAATTACTATGAAAAAACTACTAACCTAAAATGATGAATCTAAAAACCTATGTGAAAAATCTATTTCTGTTTTCTTTTCTTGATGCAAAGGTATAAAGAAAACAGGACGTCCGCAAAAACTTTCAGCGAACGCCCTGTTTCTTATTACGAAATCAATCGAAAAGCCTCAATTGATTACAGATTCGGGTTAATCTTGCTCCACTCAGCGATGGGAGGAACGATGTTCAGCGTAACCAGCTCGTCGCGCATCTTGCACAGATGCTCGTAGCTCTGGTCCAGCTTAGCGTTCTCCTCAGCAGTACCCTGAGGAACCTCGAACTTAGCACCCTCAGCAGTCATAGTGGTCTTCATGGCCATCATGATGTGGTCGTACTTGTCAGTCTTTACATATGTTCCAACGGGGAAGCGGAAAGGCTCACCACCCATAGCGGCACGAATCATCTCCACAGAGAGGTATGCAGGGCTCTGGAAAGAAGAGCGTCCACGAAGCTCGATGATCTTGGCACCACCCTTGGTAACGTCAACCTTCATCTGCTCCCACTCCTCAGTGGGGAACTCAGCAGTACCGATGATGTCAGTCAGCTTGCGACCGGCAATCTCTACGTGGCTTCCGAAGACAGCCATCTGCTCGCCATGACCACCATAGGTAGCGCAACCCTTAATCTCGCTCTGCATTACACCGAACTTCTTTGCCAGTGCGCTCTGCAGACGAGTGGTGTCCAGACCGGCAAGGGTAGTCACCTGACCCGGTTTCAAACCAGAGTACAGCAGCGTTACCAGACCAGTCAGGTCGGCGGGGTTGAAGATGATGACGACGTGCTTCACATCTGGGCAGTACTTCTTGATGTTCTGGCCCAGCTCCTCAGCAATCTTACAGTTGCCAGCCAGCAGGTCCTCACGAGTCATACCAGCCTTACGGGGAGCACCACCAGAAGAGATGATGTACTTAGCGCCTTTGAAAGCCTCCTCAGCGTTAGTGGTAGCCACGATGTTTACGTCGTCAAAACCACTCTGGCGCATTTCCTCGGCAACTCCCTCGGGTGAGAATACGTCATACAGACAGATGTTCTTGGTCAGACCCATCATCAGGGCGCTCTGAGCCATGTTTGAACCAATCATACCGGCAGCGCCGACGATGGTCAGTTTGTCATTAGTTAAAAATGCCATAATACTTATTTGTTTACTTAGAAATTTCCAACTGCAAAGATACAAATTATTTCATAAAACATAAATCATTATTCAAAATATTAATGTTAATTTTCTGAAAACCCTCACCATTGCTAAGTCAGTATGACAAAACGTAAGTATTATTTCCCTTTATACCATTGTTGAAGCACGTAGAAGGCCTTCTTCTTCTTCTCGCCTTTGTCTGAATAGAGACCCTTGCGGTTGTAGTAGTCCTGGATGCCGTTGAGCACGCGGCGAGGAGAACGGAAGTCCTTGAGAACCCAGGGTGTGGTGCCTGCTAGTCCGTCAATCTTGTCGAGCATAGCGGTATTCTCTATGTAGAGGTTCTCCTGGAGATGATGATGTTGGCGCGGTTCTGGTCGCGCAGGATCATATCCGTCACCTGCTGCTGGGCATTGGCATAGGTCTCTGAATTGCTCCAGGCGATGGTCCAGTAGCAGGGAATCTCGCTCCATACGAGGATGCCCATGCGTTCAGCCACGCGAATCATGTTTTCGTTGTGTTTAGTTTGTTTTAGTGAATTGCAGGTGCACAGATACGAAATAATTCATAATTCATCATGCATAATTCATAATTATTTCGTAATTTTGCCGCTATGAAACAAGAAACGATAACTGAACGATTGGCAAGACTACGCCAGGAACTACGTCGTGAGCATCTGTCGGCCTATATCTTCTTAACGTCCGACCCGCACCAGAGTGAATATACTGCTGACTACTGGAAGGGTAGGGAATGGATAAGTGGTTTCAATGGGTCGGCAGGTACAGCTGTTGTGACGCTGAAGAGTGCTGCTCTGTGGACTGATTCGCGCTATTTCATTGCTGCAGCAGAGCAGTTGGAGGGTACAGAGTTCCAGTTGATGAAGCTGAAGGTGGAAGGTACGCCAACCATCACCGAGTGGCTGGGAAAGGAACTGGCTGAAGCTACGGATAAATCAGTCGGCATCGATGGTATGACGGCGTCTGTGAATACTGTAGAGGAATTGATAGGCGACCTGCGTAAACAGGGAGGTATCACGTTGCATACGAATTTCGACGTGCTGAAACGCATCTGGACAGATCGCCCTGCCATACCTGTTAACAAGGTGGAACTCCAGCCCATTGAACTAACGGGCGAGAATGTGCAGAGCAAGTTGCAGCGTATCCGAAAAGCCTTGCGTGAACAACATGCTGATGGTATGCTGATGGCAGCTCTTGACGACATTGCCTGGACGCTGAACTTGCGCGGTTCAGATGTGCATTGCAATCCTGTCTTTGTGTCATACCTGCTGATAACGTCTCAAAACGCCACCTTGTATATAAATAAGGAGAAGCTAACCAACGAAGTCTGCGACTATCTGAAAACCAACAACATCAGTATCGCTCCCTATGAGGATGTGGTCAAGGGACTGCACGACTACTTCGAATACAATATCCTGCTGGCCCCTGATGAGGTGAACTATACACTTTTCAAAAGTGTCAAGCGAGAAGTGGTGCGAACCACGTCGCCCGTACCCCTGATGAAAGCTGTAAAGAACCAAGCAGAGCAAGAAGGTTTCCGTCGTGCAATGGTGCGTGATGGTGTGGCGATGGTGAAGTTCCTGAAGTGGTTGGAGGAGAATCCTATGCAGACAGAACTGTCTGTTAGCGATAAACTGGAGCATTTGCGTAACGAACAGCCTCTGTATCGTGGCTTGTCATTTGACACTATTGCTGCCTATGAGCAGCATGGTGCCATCGTGCACTATGAACCTACTGTAGAGAGTGATATCTCACTGGAACCCAAGGGATTCCTGTTGCTGGATAGTGGCGCTCAGTATCAGGATGGTACGACGGATATCACCCGTACGATTGCTCTTGGTCCACTGACAGATGAACAGCGCCGCGTCTATACGTTGGTACTGAAGGGCCATATCGACCTGCAGTTATTGAAATTCCCTGATGGCGCTACCGGGACGCAGTTGGATGCCATTGCCCGTCAGCCCTTGTGGCAAGCAGGCCTGAACTTCCTACATGGCACAGGACATGGTGTAGGCAGTTACCTGAATGTTCATGAAGGTCCGCATCAGATTCGCATGGAGTGGAAGCCTGCCAAGTTGCGTGCAGGTATGACAGTCACAGATGAGCCTGGCGTCTACTTGGAAGGTCGTTTTGGCGTACGCATTGAGAATACTTTGCTGGTAGTTCCTGACAGGGAAACGGAGTGCGGACGTTTCCTTGGTTTCGAGACATTGACGCTCTGTCCGATAGATGTCAAACCGATTGTTACTGAAATGCTTACCGATGATGAACGGTGTTGGCTGAACGACTATCATGCGAGGGTTTATAGGCAACTAAAACA
>JAEEGJ010019661.1_pt1 | contig 14832 bp, 16 predicted proteins | sample 8958761 | NCBI WGS metagenome assembly JAEEGJ01 (sample SAMN16246546, study PRJNA631951) | gut metagenome | biome: gut microbiome; feature: rumen; material: RS-attached | host: Bos | place: Iran: Karaj | collected 2018-10 | reverse complement strand
TACGAGCTGGTCGTCAAATGTGGAACCGTCTCCGTGTATGCCGGGGACAATGAGTTCCGGATGGTCATCGGGTCCATCCAAAACCCGAAAGCGTCCTTCTTCCTGGGCGTGCATCCCGAATCCGCTGCGTGCCAGATGGACCGCATCGTGAGGGAAGGAGCGAAAGAGGTCGCTCCCGGCGTGAAACGCACCTTCCAGTTCTGCGGCGAGCCTTTCCTCTTCAAGGTGTCCGGCTCCGGCGACAAACGGAAGTACGCCTTCCAGGGGTTAGACACCTCGGTCAAGTTCACGCTCACCGAGGAGGAGGTTCAGAGTATTAAGAGTGCTATTTTAACTGAGTGAATTGAGTGTTAGATAAATAAATGAAGACAGTTCTTACTTTTGGAGTATATGATATGCTCCATATAGGGCATATATTGCTTTTCAAGCGGGCGAAAGAGTTGGGCGACCGGCTCGTCGTGGCCGTGCAGGATGGGGATTGCATCCTCAAATACAAGCCGGGCACCAAGATGGTGTATTCGACGGAAGAACGAGTGTATATGGTGAGCACCATCAAATATGTCGACGAAGTGGTAGTCTACAAAGATGTCGATATCGACATCCAGAAGATCGACTTTGACATTTTAGCACGTGGCGAAGACCAGATTCACGCCGGATTCCAGCGCGCCGAACAATGGTGCGCTGAGCACGGAAAGGAAGTCAAAGTTCTTACACGGACTGCCGGCATTTCCTCCACGATGCTGCGAGAGTATTCGAAGCTGAAATAGAAATCGAGTGAAACAAGATACATCAAATACCGCGAAGGCCATTCGCGGAGTTTCGACACAATCAATAGTTACGCTGGCGTTAGGCGTTCTTGATATTGTCATTTTCTCTTTCATGTCGCATTTGCTTTCGAAAGAGGATTTTGGCTATTTCTCGGCCATTATGGCTGTCACGACCATTTTCGCGAGCTTTTCAGAGACGGGAATTGGATCCTCTATTATTCAGAGGAAGAATGCGGATGACCATTATGTCAACAACGCATTCACGATGAGTTTCTTGATGGGAGCTTTCCTGATGCTCCTGCTTTTCTGCTTGTCTGGTCCACTTTCGCGGGCGGTCGGGGATGTGTCGCTGAAAAAGCCGTTGATGATCATGTCGGTAACATTGCTATGCAACTGTCTGACATCGATCAACACCAGCCTGATGTATAAGAAACTCCAATTCATGAGGGTCGGAGTGGTCCAGCTGACTACAGTCACCGTATCGGGCATCATCTCCGTCGTTTTGGCAGCCTTGGGATTTGGCTTCTATGCGATTCTATGCCAGGCCGTATTGAATTCGGTCCTTTTCTTCTTGATCTCATTCTTTGCTGCAAGGCCCAAGTATCGCTTCATACTGGTTAAGGGGACGGTCAAAGAAATCTGGTCTTTCAGCGGGTGGTTGATGGCAAGTGTGGTTTTCAGGAATCTTGCCCAGCAGATCGATAACCTGATGATGCCGAGGCTCCTTTCCATGGAGGCGTTGGGCGCGTACAACCGCCCTAGAACGCTCATAGAAAAGATATCCTCGAAATTAAACAGCATCTTCGATATCGCGTTGTTCCCGATATTGTCCAATATACAGGATGATCAAGCTGCGATGAAGAGGGCTTTTGAAAAAGTCATGTTCGTCATGAGTCTTGTCGGAACCGGCCTCTTTGTCATACTCTTCTTCAATGCCGAATTGATTATCAAGATCTTTTTAGGGGAGAAATGGCTTGACTTGATGCCGATGTTCCATGTATTCACGTTTCTAGTCATATTCAATATCTATGGCCGTCTTGCTGATTGCATGCTGCGGAGCCTGGCAATGACCAAGCAGCAATTCTATTTCAGGATTGCCGAGTTCATCACTAAATTCCCGGCTATCTTTATCGGTGTGAAATGGGGTATTTATGGCGTCGCCTTTGCCGTCGTCCTGATTGATACCGTGATGCGTGGAGTGAAGATCTGCTATATAGCGAAGAAGATTAATTATCCTATTGGCGGGGTCTTGGTCAAGATGGCTGTTTCAAACAGAGCATTTTTGCTTATTATTCCGTTTGTGGCAGCGTTATATGTCTTCCTGCCTCATACGCTTGGCGGGAATATTATCCTGGCGGCAGGTTCCGCGTTGGTTTTTGTAATCGTTTTTGGCTGTCTTCCTTCGTTCGTCGGCGCGACTTATCAACAAGATATTTGGGCCCCTTTAAAAAGGAAAATTCTGAACAAAATAAAGAGACAGCCGTCTTGTTAATGCAATTAGGTCTTTATTTGTAAATAATGGAATCAACATCTATAGATATACTGCATCAGGCTCTTTTGGGCTTGCTGGTCAAGTTCGACAAGATATGTACGGATAACAATCTTACATATTTCCTGGATAGCGGAACTGCTTTAGGAGCAGTTCGACATGGCGGATTTATTCCGTGGGATGATGATGTGGATGTGGCGATGCCTCGCGATGATTATGAGAGATTGATGGAAATAGGTGCGAAGGGGCTCCCCGACAATCTGTTCCTCCAGACGAATGAACTGGACCCGGCATATATTATGCCTTTCGCGAAAATCCGTCTGGGCGACACATATTACCCGGAAAAGGGGAAAGGGTATAAGCAATTGAAGCACCAGGGCCTTTTTATCGATATCTTTCCATACGACAAACTCCCTCGGGATCCGGAGAAAGCACGGCGCAGGATCAAGAGATCCCGCTTCTGGTATTATCTGGCGGTTTTCAGCAGACGGGATTATCCCGGAAAGAAACTTCCCCAGAAGATCGTATCTGCGGTGCTGCATCGTATGCCGAATCGGACGGTCGCCGGCCTCCATAAGTTTTACCGGCGATTCTGTATGAAGTACAATGCCTCAGATTCACATCTGATGACCTGTTTTTCCTGGCGGATGTCGCAACGGAAGACTTATCTGTTTGAAGATACCGAACTCCTCCCTACGAAGAGATTGCCATTCGAGGGGAAATTGCTGCCTGTTGTGAATGACCCTCATGCGTATTTGCAGAAGATGTTCGGAGATTATATGACACTGCCTCCGGCTGACCAAAGGATAAACCATCTGACTGGAGCTTTCCGTATATAATATATGCTGGAGTCGCTTGTAGTATATTCGAGCCTTTTTATCATTATGTTTGTGTGTGGAGATATCTCTGCACGCCGTCAAAAGAAGTATCTTGCCAAGAAAGGAAAACGTGGCGCGAAGCCGCCGTTCCTTACTCCGGAAATGGGTGTCCTGCTTCTTTCGTTCACCTTTGTGTTCGGTTGCAGGTGGGGTGTGGGACGAGATTTCTTCAGGTATCTTGATTCTTTCGTGGGACCTGTCCCTGAACGTTATGAGTTCCTTTTTCAGGCGATAACGAGGGCTTTGCAAGGGCTTGGTGCACACTACAGCATCTTTTTTGGGGTTTGGGCTTTTCTGGATGTTTTCTTGCTGTATTATGCGTTGCGTAATTATCAGCATTTGTTTCCTTACATTGCCTTCTTCCTGATATTCGGATCATATTATCTCCCGATGATGAATGCTATACGTCAAGGTATTTCGGGACTAATTTTCTTGTGTTCAATACAGTATATCGAGCAGAAAAAACTCGGCGGCTTTGCGGTATGTTTCATCCTGGCTGTCCTGTTCCACAAGTTATCTGTTATCCTCTTTGTGTTTTATCCGTTGCTGCGGTATAAAGACGACTGGTTTAAGAGTATTCCCCTTCAGCTGGTCCTGTTCGTTGTCGGTGTGTTTTTTAGCTTTCACGGAGAGATCCTCCTTCGCTTGATAGAAACCCCCTTCGTGTGGTTCGGCGAAAAAATGGGTTATGAACGCTATTCATTCGACCTGCTCTTCTCTGACCGATATGACAGAACCCAGTTTGGAAACAATACGGGCCTGGGTATCTGGGTGAAGATGCTGTTGACATTGCCGGTCATTTTGTTGAGTCGTGAGTTGAAAAGCTATTATCGCTCTTCTCTCTTCAACATGTTCTATTCCCTGTATTTCCTCGGGGTTATACTGACCTTGTTGTTGGAGAAGTCCATTATCTTGAACCGGGTCGCGATGTTTTTCACCATCTTCCAGTTGATCATGCTCAGTGCGCTTGCACATTATTGCCTCAATATAAAGAAGGGGTACAAGTATCAGCTTGTCGGAATAATGGTGTTGCTTCTGCATATACCGTTGTTTTTGAATATGATTTCTAATCCGAACAGTGCGACGCCGTATCTGTTCTTCTGGCAGCAACCGGATCTTGGCCAACCAATGTTTTAACTATGTCATCCGTTTTTCTCTCATATATTGTCCCTTGTTATAATGTGCAGGAATTCCTGCCGAGGTGTATTGAGAGTCTTGAAAGACAGACCGATCCGTCGTGTGACGTGGAATTCATCTTGGTTAATGATGGATCGAAGGACAGAACACCGGATATTATCCGTCAGTTTGCATCGAGAGACAGCCGGGTGGTCGTAATAGACCAGCCGAATCAAGGTGTCTGCGCCGCCCGAAACAATGGTCTGGCTATCGCTCGCGGTGAGTATGTTTTCTTCCTGGATGGAGATGACTGGTTGACGGATGACGCCAGTTCGCTGATGTATTCGTTCTGCAAAGATGCGAAGCCGGACATTGCGATATTCAGCAATTACCAGCAGCGAGAGGGAAGTGCGAATGTGAAGCCATGGTACACGAGTACGGATGATATCGCCCCTGGTATTTATGCGACCGGGGATTATGTTGAGCAGACCGTTTCGCTGCCGATATCATGCAAACTTTTTCGACGTGCTTTCCTGAAAGAGCAGGGCATTGTTTTCGACAAGTCACTCGTCGCCGGAGAGGTCCATACTTTTTTCGTCCATGCGTTAAGCCTGTCCGAGACGGTCGGCGTATCATCCGACCACATCATGTATTATCTGAAAAGGCGGGGACAAAGCGCGATGACGTCAATCAATGTCGAACGGGATCTGACTATATTGAATACCCTTCATGTGCTTAATGGATATGCGGGAAATAACAGCGTCAAGTTTAAAGACAAACGGGCGTTCTTGTTGACGACGTTCTGGCTGGTGACTGCTTTTGCCCTGATCAAGTATGTTGGGCAGACCAAGTATAAAAAAGAGCTTGGCGTGTTGTTGTCGAGCGTTAAGAAGGACCAGGATTATAAAGCCCTCTTGAAGTATTTTACGGGAGAAGGCCTTTCTCGGTCCAAGCATTCGCTCCTTGCTGTATGTATTAGATTTATGCCGCCCAGATTGGCATATGGAATTATCCGAGGCTATTATCGTTGGGCGACCAGGAATAGAGAATAATCATGAAGAACCTGATCATTATCGGTGCCGGCGGCATGGGCCGGACGTTTTATAGCAATGCCCTGGAGAGTGTCGGATATGGTGATACTTTCACGGTGAAGGGCTTCATCGACGACAATCTCGCGGCTCTGGACGGTTTCGCGGGGTATCCTCCCATTGTTGGGACAATCCGGGATTACCAGCCGCAACCGGACGACGTGTTCGTGTCGTCCATTGGCGGCGCTTCCCGGCGCGCTTGCATGGAGGAGATTATCCGCAGGGGCGGTGAGTTCATGGAACTGATTCACCAGACGGCTCGCGTATATACTGGCGCGAAACTGGGCAAGGGCAATTTCGTGGGGGCATTCTCCGTCATTGGCAACGATGCTGTGGTCGGGGATTACAACATGATCCAGTCCTATACGGTGATCGGTCACGATGCGGTGATTGGCAGTTGGAACCGGATCGATACCCACGTGACCTGCGTGGGCGGAATAGTTGTGCAAGACGATGTGAACATTCATACCGGAGCCGTTATCAACCACAAGGTCGTGGTCGAGAGTGGAGCTCACGTGGGGGCCTGCAGTTTTGTGATCAGAAAAGTCAAAGCGGGGACCACGGTGTGTGGTAATCCGGCTAAAAAGTTAGAAATGTAAATTATATAATTGTATGGAAATCAACGAGTTTATTGCAAATTTCGCCGACCAGTTCGATGATACGCCGGTTGAGGATCTCAAGCCCGAAACCGCTTTTCACGACCTCGACGAATATTCTTCCATCATTGCCCTTTCCGTCATCGCCATGATCGATGAGGAATATGGCGTGGCGCTCACCGGCAACGAGATGAAGTCGGCCGTCACCATCCAGGATCTGTTCGATACGGTTCAAGCCAAGGTTGCGTAATGGAGTATAATCCGTTTACTCTCGAAGGCAAGACCATCCTGATTACCGGCGGGGCCGGGGGGATCGGCAGCGCCACCGCCCGCGCCTGCGTGGCGTTGGGCGCGCGTGTCGTCCTCACCGACATCCGCGAGGATGCCCTCAAGAGCGTGATCGAGTCGCTGCCGGCGCCCAGCTGCGGCGGCGAGAACCTCTATTTTACCGCCGACCTGACCAATCCGGAGGAGCTGGACGCGCTGGTCGCCTTCTGCCCGTCGCTGGATGGCCTGGTGTGCAACGCCGGCGTGATGAAGCTGACGCTCACGCAGTTCATCACGGAGGAGGAGCTGACCCGGATCCAGAAGATCAACCTGAATGCGCCCATCCTGCTCACGCGCTCGCTGCTGAAAAAGAAGAAGATCGGCCGCGGCGGTTCCATCGTCTTTACTGCTTCGGCCGCGGGCATCTACCGCGTGTCCATCGGCAACGCCATCTATGCCACCACGAAGTGCGGCATCGACGCGTTCATGCGGACGGTCGCGCTGGAGTTTGGCCCCAAGGGCATCCGCTGCAACAGCGTGAATCCCGGCATGGTGGAGACCGCGCTGATCGGATCGTTCTCTGAAGAAGAAAAGGAAAAGGAGCGGCAGAACTACCCGCTGCGGCGGTTCGCCCAACCCGAAGACATCGCCAACGGAATCGTGTATCTCCTGTCCGATGCATCGGCCTTCGTGACCGGCACGGCCTTGAAGATCGATGGCGGCATGACCTTAAGTTAGTCTCGCGTATGAAACTCTTGGATAAGAAAGTGTCCCTCATCACCGGCGCGGGCCGGGGAATCGGGCGCGTGATCGCGGAGCAGTTTGCCAGCGACGGCGCCATCGTCTATATCAACGACCTGATGCCCGGCGACATGGAGGAGTGGGCCCGCGGATGCGCGGAGCGCCACGGCACCAATGTGGTGCCCATCTGCTTCGACGTGACGGACAGCGCCGCGCTGAAGGCGGGCCTGATGTCCATCTACAAGGCGGAAGGCCGCATCGACGTGGTGGTCAACAACGCCGCCATCATCCAGAACCAGAAGCTGGGCATGGTGACCAAGCCGCTGCTGGAGAAGATGTACAGCGTGAACGTGTTCGCCGTCATTGACATGATCCAGATCGTGTCGCGCCTGATGGCCCGCACGGGCGGCGGAAGCATCGTCAACATCGCTTCCATCACGGGCGTGGTAGGCTCGCCGGGCCAGGTGGCGTATTCGTCCACCAAGGGCGCGGTGATCGCCATCACCAAGTCGTCGGCCAAGGAGCTGAGCCCGCAGCAGATCCGCGTGAATGCGGTGGCCCCGGGCATCATCAAGACCGAGCGCTTCGAGGAGCTCTACGAGGCCAGCGGCGACAAGATCGACCAGCGGATCAGCCGGATCGCGCTGGGCCGCCTCGGCACGCCGCAGGACGTGGCGAACGCCGTGAGCTTCCTGGCGTCGGACCGCGCGTCCTACATCAGCGGCCACATCCTGGGCGTGGATGGATGCGCAAGCATTTAGTGTATGTTTTTAGACCTTGACAAGAAAGAGCGGACCCGCGTCGCCGCCATCGACGACAGCGGGGAAGCCTTGACCTATGGCGAACTCTGCGACTTCGCCGCGGAGTTCCACCGATATCTGCCGGAGCGGGCCCTGCTGTTCCTCCTTTCGGAGAACTGCCACGGCTCGCTGCTGGGCTATGTAGCCTGCCTTTCCAACGGCATCGTCCCGCTCATCCTGAGTGCCCGGACGGAGGAGAGCCTGTACACCAACCTCCGGGACATGTACAAGCCCGCTTATCTGTGGGCGCCGGAGGCGATGGCGGAGAAGCTCGGTTACGCGGAAGTGTTCCGCGCGCGCGGCTACGTGTTGCTCGCCACGGGCAACGCCCCGGTGGCGATGCATCCCGACCTGGCGCTGCTGCTGCCGACTTCCGGCTCCACGGGCAGCCCCAAGCTGGTGCGGCACAGCCTGCGCAACATCGAGGCGAATGCCGACAACGTGCGGCGGCTGTTCCAGCTGACCGGTGCGGAGAAGGCGATGGCCATCCTCCCGATGCATTATACGATGGGCCTCTCGGTGATCGCCAGCCACCTGCTGGCGGGCGCCACGCTGCTCCTGTCCGGCCGGTCCCTGCTGGACCGCGGGTTCTGGAGCACGCTCAAGGAGGCCACCAGCTTCACGGGCGTGCCCTACAGCTACGAGTTGCTGATGAAGATGCGCTTCACGCGCATGGACCTGCCCAAGCTGGAAGTCATCACCCAGGGCGGCGGCAAGCTGACGCCGGAGATGTTCCGGGCGCTGGCCGAATACGCCCGCGACAAGGGCAAGAAGTTCATCGCCACCTACGGCCAGTCGGAGTGTACGGCGCGTATGGCCTACCTGCCGGCCGAGCTGGCGCTGGAGAAGACCTGCAGCATCGGATTCGCCGAGCCGGGCGGGCAGCTCTCGATCGTGGACGCCGAAGGCAACGAGACCTTCGAGGGCGAAGCCACGGGCGAGATGGTGTACCGCGGCGAGAATGTGACCCTGGGCTACGCCTATGGCGTCGAAGACCTGCAGAAGGGCGACGAGAACCACGGTGTGATGCACACCGGCGACCTGGCGCGGCGCGATGCCGACGGCTGCTACTTCATCGTCGGCCGCCTGAAGCGCTTCCTGAAGATCTTCGGCCTGCGCATCGGCCTGGACGAGGTGGAGAACCTCATCAAGCAGGAATACAAGGCCGACTGCTACTGCAAGGGCGATGACGAGAAACTGGTGGTACTGGTGACGGATCGCTCTCTGGTTGAGGCCCTGCCGGGCTTCATCGAGGAGAAGACCCACCTGTTCCACAAGAACATAGAAGTGCGCCTCGTGGACGCGATCCTGCGCAACGAGGCCGGTAAAGTGATCAATCAATAAGTAGACAATATGACCAATCTGGAGAAATTGAATGGCATCTTCTGCGAGGTGTTCTCGGTGGATGCCGGGGCGTTGGGCGCCGGTTTTGACAACAAGAGCGTGGAGGGCTGGGACAGCGTCCGCCAGCTGAGCCTCACCGCTGCGGTGGAGGACAACTTCGACATTATGCTGGACCCGGAGGATATCCTGGAGTTCACCTCCTACGACAACGCCAAGACCATCCTGGCCAAATACGACATCGAACTGTAAGGCATGGCACGCTGGGAAATCAAGAACGTAGCCGTCCGCGGCGTCACCGGCACGGTGCCCGACCACGCGGTCAAGACCGCCGACTTCGACATCTTCACGAAAGAGGAAGCGGAGATCTTCGACAATACCGTCGGCATCAAGAACCGCTACATCGGCCCGGACGACGTGTGCACCTCCGACCTCTGCTTCGACGCCGCCGAGCGCCTGCTCGCGGCCCTGGGCTGGGAGAAGGAGAGCATCGACGTGCTGGTGTTCGGCTCCGTGACGGGCGACTACCGGACGCCGCCCACGGCTGGCATCCTGCAGCACCGCCTCGGGCTGCCGACCAGCACCTTCGTGCTGGACATCCCGATGGGCTGCTGCGGCAGCATGTACGCCATCAACGTGGCCGGCAACCTGCTGAGCGCGGGCAACGTCAAGCGCGCCCTGCTGCTGGTCGGCGACACGGCCCTGCGGATGGGCTCGATGAAGGACAAGAGCCGCGTCCCCCTGTTCGGCGACAGCGGCACCGCCATGGCGCTGGAGTATGATCCGACGGCCGAGGACATCGTCATCGAGTTCAACACCCTGGGCTCCGGCTACGAGGCCCTCATCACCCCGCACGGCGGTTTCCGCCACCCGATCACGCCCGAATCCTTCGTCGAGGAGGACTTCGGCAACGGCATCGTCCGCGCCCCCAAGGACACGCTCATCAACGGCATGGACGTGTTCTCCTTCGCCATCTCCCGCCCGCCCATCAGCATCAAGCAGATGATGGAGCGCTACGGCCTGACGACGGACAACGTGGACTACTTCCTGATCCACCAGGCCAACAAGCTCATCGTGGACCGCATCGTCAAGAAGCTCAAGCTCCCGCTCGAGAAGGTCCCCTACGACCTCCAGGAGTTCGGCAACCTCGGCGGCGCCTCCGTCCCGATGCTGATGACCTACAACCTCGCCGACGAGCTGCAGAAGCGCCCCCTGACGCTCCTCTGCTCCTCCTTCGGCCTCGGCCTCACCTGGGGCACGATGGTGTTGAGGACGAATGGCGTGAAGGTGGAACCTGTCAATCATCTTTAGCGTTATGGGACAATTGTCACTTAGACAGAGAATTGCCAGATTCTTGAACTCTCTTACCGCGAAGTATCATCGGATGAGAGGCTGTCATATCGGGAAGAATTGCTACATCTCCAGGAGGGCTATCCTGGACCGTGCGCATCCCAAGGGCATCCATATCGGAGACAATACTCGGGTGTGGTTGGAAGCGATGATTCTCACACATGATTTTTCCCGCGGTTTGTTGGAAGGTCACTCCATGTGGCTTGATACGTATATTGGAAGCAATTGCGTTATCGGCGGCCGCGCTATGATCATGCCTGGCGTAACCATTGGAAACCACGTATTTGTGGGGGGAGGTAGCGTTGTAACTAAATCTGTTCCAGATCATTGCATTGTTGCCGGTAATCCTGCCAGAATAATCAGAACAGGTACGGTTATCAATGACGATGGACAGATAATCGTGAGCGGAGAGAAGGTTCAACAGTAGGCCTATAATCCGAATGAATTCTATTCATTATGTATAAGCATTTTTTTAAGAGAGTTTTAAGTTTCCTGGGCGCGGTAATCGGGCTGGTGCTGGTGGGGTGGCTGATCGTGATTGTGGCCATTTTCCTGCACTTCGCCAACAAGGGCGCGGGGGCGTTCTTCACGCAGGAGCGGCCCGGGAAGGGGGGCAAGATATACAAGGTGATCAAGTTCAAGACGATGACGGATGAGAAGGATGCGGATGGGAATCTGCTCCTGGACGAGTTCCGGATTACGCCGGTGGGCAAGATTGTCCGGAGCCTGTCGATCGACGAGCTGCCGCAGCTGATCAATATCCTGAAGGGCGACATGTCGTTCATCGGGCCGCGGCCGCTGCTGCCGATGTATCTGCCGCTGTATTCGCCCGAGCAGATGCGGCGGCACGAAGTGCGGCCCGGCATCAGCGGCTGGGCGCAGGTGAACGGGCGCAACACGATCTCGTTCACGAAGCAGTTTGAATATGACGTGTACTACGTCGACCACCTGACTTTCTGGCTGGACGTGAAGATCTTCTTCATGACGATCTTCAAGGTGTTCAAGCGCGAGGGGATCAGCGAGGAGGGCCAGGCGACCCGGGAGACTTTTGATGGGACGAACTGATTATCAGCAGGACGGACGGCTGCAGTGGCTGCGGTTCGTGCTGCATCCGACTTCGCCCAGACCGGAGGTCCGGGACTGGGCGGGACTTTATAAATTTGCCCGGGAACAGGCGCTCGTGGGGCTCTGCAGCCCCACACGGTTCGAGGGGGAGCTCCCTCCGAAGGAGCTGCTGCTGGAGTGGTACGCCAGGGAGTCGGCGATTCGCGCGCGGAATGCCGTGATGAACCGGCGCGCCGTGGAGCTGACGGAGCGGCTGCGGGCGGACGGGATGGTGTGTTGCATCCTGAAAGGGCAGGGGAATGCGCGACTGTATCCCGACCCCGGCCTGCGGATGTCCGGCGACATCGATGTGTGGGTGGACGCCGGCAAGGAGAAGCTTCGGGAATATGTGAAGAAGCAGTTCCCGGATGCGGAAGAAGGCATCAAGCACATCAAGTTCCCGGTCTTCGAGGACGTGGAGGTGGACGTGCACGACACGCCGCTGAAGCTGTATCATCCGGGACTCAACCGACGCCTCCAGCGGTGGCTGGAGGAGAACAAGCCTGCGCAGATGGCGCACAAGGTGCGGCTGCCGGGCACGGACACGGATGTGGCCGTGCCGACGGCCGCGTTCAATGCAGTATACCAGCTGGGACATATCCTGATCCACCTCATCGACGAGGGGATCGGCCTGCGGCAGATCGTGGATTATTTCTACGTGCTGCGGGAACTGGGGGGCGCGGGCGCGGAGCAGCAGGAGGCCGTCCGGCGCATTTGGCGCCGGCTCGGCCTGCTGCGCCTGGCCCGCGCGCTGATGTGGGTCGAACGGGAGATCCTCGGGCTCGAGGACGAGTTCCTGCTGGTCCCGCCGTCCGCCGGGGCGGGGCGCCTGCTGGCGCACGACATCCTGGATGGGGGGGATTTCGGCCGGCATAGCAGCCGGCAGCGGTTCCGCCGGCACGGCCGCGCCGCGAAGGTCGTCGATGGCACCTGGCACCTGCTGCGCCTGTCCACCCTCGTCCCCGGCGAAGCCTTTTTCCATTTCTGCTACAAGAGCAGAGTTTATATCACGAAATTTGTATTGAAATAACTATATGGCGAAACGAATTTATCTGTGTCTGGCCCATATGAGTGAAGCGGGGCTGGAGCAAAAGTATATCCAGGAGGCGTTCGACACGAACTGGGTCGTGCCTCTGGGGCCTAATGTGAACGGATTTGAGAAGGATTTGGAAGACTTCGTCAATAAGAGAGATTCTTCGGCTGCGCCTCAGAATGACAGCGCACTTGCTAAGCGCGTGGTCGCGCTGTCGGCCGGTACGGCGGCGGTGCACCTGGGCCTGATCGGCTGCGGCGTGGGCCCGGGCGACGAGGTGCTGGTGCAGTCGTTCACATTCTGCGCAAGCTCGCATCCTGTCACCTATCTGGGCGCCACGCCCGTGTTCGTGGACTCCGAGCCGGACACCTGGAACATGGATCCGGACCTGCTGGAAGAGGCCATCAAGGACCGGATTGCCAAGACGGGCAAGACGCCGAAGGCGATCGTGCCCGTGGCGCTGTACGGCATGCCGTACCGGATCGACCGGATCATGGAGGTGGCCGACAAGTACGGCATCCCGGTCGTCGAGGACGCCGCCGAGGGTTTCGGCTCGCGCTACAAGGGGCAGGTGCTCGGCACCTTCGGCCGCTATGGCGTGCTGTCGTTCAACGGCAACAAGATGATCACGACCTCCGGCGGCGGCGCGCTCATCACGCCGGACGAGGAGTCCTGGCGGGAAATCATGATGTACGCGACGCAGTACCGCGAGAGCTACCCGTACTACCAGCACGAGAAGATCGGCTACAACTACCGCATGTCCAACATCTGCGCCGGCATCGGCCGCGGGCAGATGACGATCGTGAACGACCATATCGCCCACCACAAGCATGTCCAGAAGCTCTATGAGGAGCTGCTGGCCGGCGTGCCGGGCGTGCAGGTGCACGCGCAGCCGGCGGGCGGCGACTTCGACTCGAACTTCTGGCTCTGCACCATCACGCTGGATCCCGCGCTGCGGGTGAAAGGGCAGGAGAATGCCTACAAGGCCATCGTGCAGGGCGCCGTGGGCGGCGCCGCCGGCGTGATCCACGCGGCGTCGTCGGCCGTCACGGACTGCCAGCCCAACGACAACGTGGAGGCGATGCGCGTCTGGCTGGACGCCGCTGGCGTCGAGGCGCGCCCCGTCTGGAAGCCGATGCACAGGCAGCCGGTGTACCGGAATAGCCCTGCGTATGTGAACGGCGTCTCTGAAGCGATCTTCAAGGTGGGCATGTGCCTGCCTGCCGGACCGTATGTGTCCGACGAGGACGTCCGCTACATCGTCGAAACGATTAAAAACGGCATTGCCTAAGGCCCGCATGCTCCGGGTTTCGCACATCGTCAATTCCGTCTTCACGTCGCGGACGTATATCCTCTCGAAGAAAGGGGAGAAGGCCTGCTGGATCGTGGACTGCGGCGACGTGGAGCCGCTGCTGGAGCGGCTGGCGGCGCTGGGCGGCATTCCCGTGAAGGGGGTGCTGCTGACGCACGCGCATTTCGACCATATCTACGGGCTGCCGCGCCTGGCGGAACTGTTCCCGGAGGTCCGGGTCTATACGAATGAGGCCGGGCTGAAGGCGCTGCAGGATCCGCGGGCCAACATGTCGAAGTACCACGACGATCCGATCGTGTTCGGGCCGGACCGCGTGGCGGTCTGCGGCGAAGGCGAGCGGATCGAGCTGTTTGACGGCGTCGCCGCCGACGTCTTTGTCACGCCGGGACACCATCCCTCCTGCCTGACCTTCGATGTCGGCGGGTACCTGTTTACGGGCGACGCCTACATCCCCGGCATCGCCGTGGTCACCACCCTCCCGGGCGCCGACAAGGCGCTCGCCGCGGCCTCCCGCGAGCGCATCCTCGCCCTTGCCGCCGGCCGCGCCGTCTGTCCCGGCCACGAGGTCGCCGGCCTCCCCGAGGGCATCGTCCTCCCCGGCCGCCGCTAGCGCCCCCGCCGCTGATTCCTCTCGCAATCGCACAATACGCCCCCGACCCTCCCTGTCGGGGGCTTCTTTGTTCCCTCTCTGTACCTCTCCCTCCCGCCTCCATCTCTTTTCCTGCCGGGCGCTCCAAATGCTGTTGAGGGTCCAACCGATGGACCCTCAACAGCAAAAACGGCCTAAAACGCTGTCGAGGGTCCAGAAGATGGACCCTCGACAGCACTTGGCGGTATTCACTGCTGTGCTAGTTGTGCCAGTAGGTGAGGCGCATGTGGCCGTCCTGCCAGCTGGCGGTGGCCCAGTCGTAGAAGGTGGCGTCGGCCTCGAAGAGCAGATATCCGTCCTC
>JAEEGJ010019659.1_pt1 | contig 14833 bp, 10 predicted proteins | sample 8958761 | NCBI WGS metagenome assembly JAEEGJ01 (sample SAMN16246546, study PRJNA631951) | gut metagenome | biome: gut microbiome; feature: rumen; material: RS-attached | host: Bos | place: Iran: Karaj | collected 2018-10 | reverse complement strand
TTTGCCTTAGAAATAATATCTGCTGCTGCGAGTTCTGCCTTTTCGACAGCATCCTTCTGGATGCGTTCCATAAGGGCTTGCAAATCTTCTGCCATTTAAATCTCCAAATTGAACCAAAACACCCCTTTCAAGGGCATTTTTATTAAACACAGAAAAGAATATACTAGGAAAATTTGGAAAAAGACAAGAAAATCGTCAAAAAATTGCGAAAATATTGTTTACTTGCACAATTGGAGGATAAAAAGACCAAAAGGAGCGACAAAAGGTGGAAAACCTCGACAGAAAATGGAAAGCGCTTTACAAAATTTGGGAGGAAACTATGTAAAAAGGACTCTCTAGAATTTGAAATACGATTCAGGCGGAACGCCAAAAACTTCTGATAGTTTTAAGGCCATTTTCTTGGAAACCGGACGACGGTCATGTTCCATCGCCGAAAGGTTCTGTATGGAAACTCCAAGCTTTTCTGCAAGAACCTTCTGAGTCCAGCCACGAAGTCCTCGGTCAGCACGAATCGCCTTGCCCGAAGTCATCTCCTCGGACATTTTCTTATTCCACTCCGTATCCTCAAGCGGAACGGAATCTTCTTCAGGAAGAGATTTTTTAGGAGACTCGTAAACCTTAACACACTTCGGGAACATATATTCAAGCAAACCTAGCACAAAATCAGGAATCTGTTCTCCTTCAACCTTGAAAGAGACCGGCTTCTTAGTGCCGTGCGTAGGGGGCGCTTTCACGACTGCCAACATAATAGACCTCTATAGTTAATGTTCCTGATTCATTTTTCCAACACGCCACCCATTTTCTTGACAGATGACAATGATACAAATCCTTACCTAGCTTAGAATAATTCATAAATAACGGCTGTTCTGGACCACTCGTTTCCAAAGCAAGTTTCAAACGGAAAAATTTCTCTTGTTCCTGCTTTGGCATTTTCTCGAGATTTTTTAGAGAGCCATGACTTATCCTAACTACGTATCTTTTTATAAGATACTCAATTTTTGACAACTTGTCAATATTTACAGACATAAAAAAACGCACCTCACCTTTGCATAGTGAGATGCGTCGGCTTTTAATGTACCTTATCTAAGAAAAGTTGGCAAGGTGGGCAAGAAAATTTTACATAGCGTTTAGTGGTCAGATTCGACCACTTTAAAAAACAAAAGCGCAAAAACAATACAATTGGAAAATTCACAGAGCCATAGTCGTAGACTTTTTTAAGCAAATTATTTTTTAAGAGTATTTTTTCTCTCTTTTATAGACTGACGACGTAACTTATCCACCATTTTTTTTACTTCATTTGCAATTTTTTCACCTTCAACAGCACAAATTCGACAATTTTCGACTTTTTGATTCCAATCAGCCTCTTCCAATGTTGAAAATTTAGCCATACCATGCAAAGATTTGTTGCGTTTATTTTTCCACGCTATAACAGCATCTAATAATTCAGAATCAAATCCATTCAAATTATTTTTTAGCCCATTCAGATAACAACCTAGACCTGTTATTCTTTGGGGACGAATCTTTTTTGCCGACATGAATGAATCTAGACGATCACTTATAAAGCTTTCGGTCAGCGCAATCGTTTCCAAATAAAAGCCAGCGTTTAAACTACTTTTTATACGACCTAAAACATGAGCGTAAACCCGAAATCTAGCCCTGCCAACATCTGGATTACTAGCCAACAAACGAGGTTTATCTTCTTGTTTTATACTATTCTTTGAATTAAGATTTTTATTTGTCATTTTTTCTCATTTACAATGATTATTGTACTATGAATATAATTTATTTAAACAAAAAAATTTTACCAAAGCCAAGGTTGTTTAAAACATTCTTCAGCAACATCTGTTTTGAACATGCCAATTACCTCGCATAAACCTTTTGTTCTACTTCATCCAAGAAGTCATAAAGACCTTCAACATATAATCCATCTTTTATTTTTGTTTTCAACAATCCTTTCATTAAAAAACGAAAAACAAAGAACGTCTTTGAATCTATATGCTCCATTATTCCTTTTTTCGCAATAGAAAAAAGCACTGACCGACGTTCAGAATCATACTCCATAGAATACTTAAATAGATTCCAATAAGCCCATAAAAGAGAAACATCTTTTTTGACAAAACCAAATAGATTTGAGCCCCTGTTTCTAAAATTAGAAATACTTTTCCCACCCTGAAGATATTCTGAAATTTTCCTTAAAATTTCTTTTTTTGAGCCCAAACGAAGCAAAAAAGCTCTCATTTTATCATCTTTGTAATTACCATATCGTTCAATTAATTTCTTTTTTTGCTCTATTGATACATACTTTAACACATACTCTATCACATTTTCAAGACACGGATTTTCACTTTTTCTTCCATATTTTTCAAACGGGATATAATCAATTATCTCATTCAAATATTTTCCATCTGCATTTCGCCAAAATTTTGGCAAAGGACCGTATCTTAAATCATCCACCGTATTAGAGAACAGATCTTTAGCAAAAACAATCTTTGTTTCATTTAATACAATATCAACAATTTTTCGTTCTTGACAGTCAATATGTTTTATAAGTTCAGATAAAATTTGAGCTTTTATATAAAGAGTACTTATCTGAGGATAAATTTCAAGAGCTTTATCAACAATTTTCGAATAGTCAAATCCAGCTACCTTATGAAGCCAATCAAAAGCAGAATCACAATTACCCCAAATAGTCTTATTTTCCATCAAAGTCAATTGAGTTGCTAAAAATTTTGTTTTGTAAGCCACTATCGCTAAAAGTTTATCTTTATCCACATATTCAGGAAGCTTATCATCTAATACAATATGCACATATTTAATAAATGGAGTTATCCAATTTCGATGAGACAAGGAAATTATTTGACAGGCACTTAGATTCTTCTGAAAATCAAGAATATCATTTTTCATAGAATCTACAACTTTTTTCTTGATTATCCCATTTTTATCTAAGAATCGTCTTACATGTTCATCAGAATACGACTGTACATAACAATCATAAAAGCCAATCCAATAATTACGGCTTTGAAAAAAACATAACCTTATTACATTTCTAGCATCGTTAAACGAATCGGATATCGAGCCATTCAAAGGAAATGACTGTAAGAACTTAACCACGAAATCCGAAAAAATAGGTGTACGCTTTGCTTTTCTATTTATTTTACATCGAATATTATGTTCAATAACTTTGTACTCAAAATCTTTTAGATGATAATTTATCCTGCCATTTGAGGACGTACTCTTAAGAAAGTCTTCTATTTTATTAATTTCTTCGATTATTTTAGAAGCATCAAGAAGCAACGAACATTCTCGACTCATCATCTCAATATATTCTTTTTTTCTTATCGCAAGTAATCGTTCACGTTCAGCATCTTCATGCATTCTATCTGCTAATTTTACAGAGCATATTGGTTTAACAAACTGATTCAAGGAATGATTTTTCTTGACTGAACAATAAATATGCTCCAGCAATGCGGTAAATTGAGATTCTGAAATATGCCTTTTTACTAAACTTAAATTTTCCTCAATTTCATCATCTTGCGTATCTAACAACAATGAAATTAAACTGCAAAAATTCCATTTTTGATTCCATTTCAATTCATTCAAATTTTGAATAATATTACGTAATAGATTGTGTTTTATACCATCTGGCAAAAACTTTAAACATGGTTCTATTTCATAATATGGAAATCCCTCTGGGTCATCAAAAGTATATGAAATTATATCATATATTATTTCTGTCTGTTTTTCTGACACTGTTTTTATTTTAGACAACCACTTTTTAAAAAGTATTTTCTTCAATTCTCCAAATTTATAATCAGAACTATTGAACGGCACACGTAATTCAATCATTTTTTTTACGATATCCAAAATGTCATCTACCGACAAAAAGATATCATTTCTTATAACAAACATATATTCTGTAATTTCAGAATCAGAATGAATTACATGACTTTCATATTCATCATCAATTTCAGGCGGAATAATGTCTGCTATTTGATTATCTTCGGACAAAGACCTCAATATATTGACACACAAAGGTTTCGCCAAAAGCTGAACATAAGAATTATTTGAGAAATCATTAAATATTTCTAATTGAAAATGAAACTCCTCTTCATTTTCAAAAAATCCAAAGCCTAAAGTTTTGGGATATATTTGTTTTAGGAAATTGTCCCATTCCTTTTTTGACCAATCTTTTGTCCAACCATAAACTTTATACCAATTTAGGACTACAGATTCAGACAGAAGTCCATCCGTTCTCTCTCTGATTAATGGGTCATTCAAGAAAGTATTTATGATTTCAATAGAAATATCTTTCAACTGTTCTTGTTGAGGTCCTTCCCATATTTCATCACCCCACAAGCCCAATAAAATTATCGCATTTGCAAATCCAATAACATTCTGACCACATTTTTCACTATGATATTTTTTTACATATCCTAATAGATATTCAAATATTTCCTCTTTACCGTCTGCAGGAATCAACCCACACATAGCCTTATTCAAAGCAGATATACCAGACAAGCAATTAAAAGAACTTCGCCAACGTAAATAGTATATAAATTTTCCTTTTTCTGAATATTCATCAAAAATCTTTTTATAGCTTTCAATTCTATTTTGAGAAGATAATGTTCTATAATCCGTCAATAATACATACGCATTTGTTTCTTTGCTTAGCCATTTCTTCAATCGTGATATTGTTTTTATTTTTGAATCAGTGATATTAAAAATTATGCTAACGACATTAACAAACTTAACATTCAATCTACCAGATGATAAAAAGAAATCTTTCTTTATTTTGGATTCATGTTTTAGATAATACCGGGCAAGAAAATATTCAAAAAAAAGATTAGACGCAAAACTTATATTTTCAGGTTCGCCGTATTTAATGAGCGAAGAATTGATTACAAATAAGAAATCATCCTGTGTAGAATTCTTTAATTCTTGTTCTGAAAAAACAATTCGTCCATTACAGAATGTTTTGTAACAAAGAGTCGACAATTCTTCAATTATTTTTTCTTTGTTAATTGGAGATTTGTCTTTTTCTCTTGCCGAGATATTATTTGCATAGTCTGATTTTTGCTTATCCTTATCTAAAAGGTGAAGAACAGCTTTTTCAAAAAAATCTTTATATCCAGATATATCCTCATTTAGCTCTAAATATTTTCGGTAAAAAGGAATTGAAATTACATCAAGAATTGCAGAATTTTGGAATTTATTGATTAATTTTCTATTCGTTGCATCGTATGGATCAAAATCATCCATTAATTCTATCAGCACTTTATTTTGACTTATGTCATTAATTTCTGAATCAAAAGAAGCCTGACGACCAGAAATAATAAATCGAATATTTATATATTGACTTCGAATATTCTTCAAATACTTTACGAGTTCAATAAGGGTTGTTCCAGAGATTTCATCAAGTCCATCAAGAAAAAGAATAATGTTTTCCTTTTCATCAAATTTCTTATAAAAGTCTTTCTGAAAATTTTTCAGTTCAAAGAAATACGCTATTGGGAAGAAATTGTATTCATCATAATTTTTCTTATCAGAGAAAACGTCTAAAAGCTTATTATAGGCGAATTTAACTTCCGTTGATTTGCCAATGCCTCCAATTCCTTGAATGAACACATCCGGAAAATTTTCCCATTTATAATCTTTTGCTAAAGACAATAAATAGTCGGCGAGGCAATTAATCCCCTTTTCGTCTTTTATAACATTCTCATCTTGGCTTGCTATGATTCGAGAAGAATATGTATTTCCTTCAATATCTATTTCCTGTCTTCTTAAAACGCCTTCTTTTTGCTTGGCAAATATATTTTGAAAATAGGTGTTATAAATATCTGAAGAAACAAATCCTTCGTGATTATTTTTCCATTGTTTCAATAGAGAAACGGGATAATCTTTCTCATTATGGTCAACAAGATTGTTGCAGGTTTCACATAGCAAAAGTAAATTATCAATACTTCGCCGCTCATCATCAGTCATATTTGGATCATATCGGGGACCATCAGGACTCGCAGCACATATATGAGCTATCTCGCCAATCTGATTGTTTTCGGTAATTAATTTTTTTCTGCAGCTAGGATTTGCGCAAACATTTCCTGATAAACCATACAATCTTTTTGTTGTATTTAGAGATATATTTCTTGCTTTATTGTATGTTTGAGCCATATATATAGTTTTCTATATCTTAACAAATCACCTTAAAAAGTTGTTCTAATTTGGCGACAATTCGTTTTTGTTCGGCGAGGGGCGGAAGGGGTAATAACATTTTTCCTAAGGTTTTGCCGTTACAATTAGGTTGAGCAGTTGCAATAGTTCCTTCTCGTAATTGTTCCCAATAAAAAGAACTTTCCATAAAAAACTTTAAATATTGCGGACTCAGCAATTCTGAGTTATATCTAGTTCGAATCAAGTAACCAGCATAAACCGCTTCTGTGGAAATGTCGCTAACTAAATAAGACTTTCCAACGGTTCCTCCCGTTCGAGCGAATAAAATGTCATTCTTTTGAAGAATATATGTTGGGATTTCACTTTCCTTTATTTGACAATAAGGGACTTTATTCCATTCTATTTTATTGTCATGAATGTCGCTAATTCTGACCATTTTTATTCGTCCAGATTGTAATGCTGGAGCGTTATATCCATATTGAATGGAATCCGACAATTCGCCCCATCTTGCCCATACCCAACTTTCAGGGATTTCGAAGGGGATTTCGTCGGTAATGTCTTTGGGAGTAGCGGAGCCGATTTGTTCGTACCACACGCCATTTTCACGATAGATACGGGAGGACTGGTCTTTGGAAGTTTTTTTAGAACCTTTACTGGATTCTTCGCTGTGCTCAGAATGACGGGAAAGGGCGATTTTCTCCAATAGTTTCTGGGCGGGTTCGTCTTTTGGGTTTTGGGGGACGAGTTTGCCTTGGATGGCTTCTTGGAGGATACTCTTTTTGAGGGCTTCGGGGAGTTCCTTGTTGAGTTTATCTAGTTGTTCCTGGGCGGCTCCGTATTCTTCTGCGAGCGGGAGAACTTGTTCAAGTTTTGCGACGATTCGTTTTTGTTCGGCTAGGGGCGGAAGGGGAATAAGAAAAGTCTTCATCTTATCTTGTGAAATATTCACTTGAGACGAAGCCATGCCCACCATATTCTTTATTATTTCTTCTTGACCATATAAACTTCTTAAATAAGAAATCAAGTAATGAGGAGAAACATAATCTTTTATATAAGATAATCGTACAGTTTTATCAGATAAAATCAAATTGGTAGGTTCTTTTTCTACTAAACATAAAATGCCTGTTCTGTTGCGTGGCCCTGCTCTTGTTATAAGCAGATCTCCCTCATGAATAACTTGTTCTTTTTTAACAGTTCCAAATTTTACGGGAAGAACCTTATTTTCGTTTTCTAAAAAATAACCATCCTGAATTGCAGTTGTTTTGATAACACCCCACTCATTTCCTTTTCTAGGACGGTTTTCACACTGAGGACTTTTACCTGCAGAAGTATCCGTCAATACATCTCCTAATCTACACCACGCCCAATTTTCAGGGATTTCAAACGGAATTTCATCGGAAATATCCTTTGGGATGGCGGTGCCGACTTGTTCGTACCAGACGCCGTTTTCACAATAAATGCGAGAAGGCGGGTTCTTGGATTGCTTCGTCGCCTTACAGGGGCCTCGCAATGACGTAGATAAGGATTTCTTTGAATTCTTACTGGGCCCTATCGCTTCGCTCCAGGGTGACATGTCTCCATTTCGGGATGCGGCGATGCGCTCCAGCAATTTCTGGGCGGGTTCGTCCTTGGGGTTCTGGGGAACGAGCTTGCCTTGTATCGCCCATTGCAGAATGCTGTTCTTGAGTTGCTTTCCATCCATTACGCGCCAACCTCGATTCCCAAAAGTTTCTGGATTTCTTCGAGCTTTTTATCAATCTTGGCATCCAGCGCGGCGCGCTTCTTGTGGTAGTCTTCCAGGAGTTCTGCGGGCGGCAGCACTTCCTCTTCTTCCTTGGGGAATTTGCACTGGTCAAAGTTGCAGTCCATTTCCACGAGTTCTTCGGGGGTGAACTTGCGGGACTTTTCGCTCACGACTTCGCCGTCGTCGTTGGTTTCGAGGATTTCTTCGCGGTTATTCCACCAGTCCATTATGGGCTTGCAGTGTTCCAGGCGCATGGGCTTCGTCTTGCTGAAGTGCTTGTAGCCTTCGGGCATGTCAAGGCGGTAGAACCAAGTTTCCTTGGTGCTGAACCCTGTCGGGGCGCCTTTCGCCTTTTCGTTGTCGAAGAACAGGATGTTCGTCGCGATGCTGGTGTAAGGGCTGAATATGCTACCCGGCAGGCGAATGACTGTGTGCAGGTTGAATTCGCGGAGCAACTTCTGCTTGATGGCGAGTTTTGCGCCGTCGGTGCCGAACAGGAACCCGTCGGGGATAATCACGCCCGCGCGGCCCATCTTTTTGAGGCGGTACATAATGAGCACAATGAAAAGGTCTGCTGTTTCGCTACTCTGCATGTTCATCGGGAAGTTCAGCTTGGCATTCATGCCTGTGCTGCCGCCATACGGCGGATTCATGCCGATGCAATCCACCTTGTCGCTGTCCTTGAATTCCGTCACCTTGCGGCCGAGCGAATCCGTGTGGGTGATGTTCGGCTCTTCGATGTCGTGGACGAGCATGTTGGTAATCGAAAGCAGGTACGGGAGCGGTTTCCATTCCTGCCCGACAATGGACGACTGGAATTTCTTTTCGTCGCTCGTGGTCTTTACGGAGGGTTTCAGGTAGTTCAGGCAACTGGTCAAGAAACCGCCCGTTCCGCTGGTAAAGTCGCCAAAGGTCTCGCCGAGTTTCGGGTGCAACTGTTGCACAATAAAGTCCGTCAAGGCTCGCGGCGTGTAGAATTCGCCCGCATTGCCTGCGCTCTGCAAATCCTTCAGGATTCCTTCGTAAATGTCGCCAAAGGTGTGACGGTCATCGGCGTCGCTAAAGTCCACTTCGTCAATGATATTGATGAGCTTGCGGAGGATGATGCCGTCTTTCATGTACTGGTTCAAATCTTCGAAGACCATCCGCACAATCGCCTTGCCGCGAGGGGTATTCTCGTTTACGCGCAAGTTCTTGAGCGTCGGGAAAAGTTCGTTGTTCACGAACGCGAGCAACGCATCGCCCGTAAGCGCCTTGCCATCTTTTTCATCGACAGCCCAGTTGCGCCAGCGCATTTTTTCGGGGATGATGGATTTGTACTTGTCCTTGGTACATTCCCAGATTTCTTCTTGGGCGTCATAGACCTTCAAAAAGAACATCCACACCATCTGTTCGATTCGCTGAGCATCGCCGTTGATACCAGCATCGCCGCGCATTTCATTCTGCAATCTTTTGACCAAGTTATTTACGGACATATATTACCTTATAAAACCTATTTGACAATCCAGCGACCGGTTTTGTCGGAGCCTTCGCGAGCAATCACATCCAAGTCTTGCAACTTGGACATTTCACGATCGATCGTCCTTTCTGAAACCTTTAATTTTTTTGCAATCATTGCAATGGTGACATCACCATCGTTTATCATATCAATAATTTTCTTCTGACGCAACGAGAGCTTAATGTCGTTTGCCAATGCAGTCCCCTCGTCAACAGGAATATCCTTGAATTGTTTCAATGTATCAAGAATATTCTGGAGCATGAATTCAATAAACGGACTGCACTCCCCCGCCACAGAAGACTTCGCAATAGCATCATAATACTTTTGCTGGTTGGCATAGACCATATTTTCAACCGGCAAATGTTCAAAGGCGGGGTTCCACTTACCAAGAATAAGCGACTGCCACAAGCGCCCCATACGACCATTTCCATCGCTAAACGGGTGGATAAACTCAAACTCGTAATGGAAAATGCAAGAACGAATCAGCAAGTGTTCCTTGCTCTTTTTTAACCATTCAAACAAATCAGCCATCAACGCAGGAACTCTGCCTGGCGGAGGCGCTAAATGGATGCACTTTTTTCCATTGAAAACGCCTTCGTTGCAACAGCGGAACCGCCCTGCATCATGAGCTATTCCGAGCATCATTACGCCATGAGCCTTTAACAAATCCCTAATCGAAAAGGGATTGAGCTTAGGGTATAATTCATAAGTTGCCAAAGCGTTTTTGACTTCAATGATTTCGCGTTGTGGAGCAAGAACTCTTTTGCCGTTGATAATGTCGCTCACTACATTTTCGCTTAATGTATTACCTTCTATAGCAAGGGAGCTGTGAATGCTCTTAATTTTATTCGCCTTACGCAACTTGAGTTTATCCGCTTGTTCCAAGCGAATGACAAAGCGCTCTATCAACGACGAAATTTCCGTTGCAAGAGAAAGAATCTCAGAATTCAATTTAAAGGGCGGCTGATACACTTATTACTCCGACAAATAACCTGACAAATAGAGCGACATTTACACTGACATTTACTACGACAATTAGACCGACAAATACAATGAAATCATAAATATATATTATGCGACATCATCGGTCAAGTAGAGCTGTTTTTTCAGGTCTATAACGGCAGCTTCGTAGCCTTCTCGCCCACCAAAGAGCTTCATAATCTTGGGTACTGTACCAATATGGCTGAACGGGTCCAATTTCAGAACGTCATTCTGCTCCATCTGTAAAATTCCATCGTCGGCATACTTGACGAGCAAAGCCTCTAGAACTTCACGAGCCTTGCCCTCGTATTTCGCCAAGTAATTACGCTTTTTCACATTATTTGCGCGCTCACGACGAGTCAATGGTTTCTGGTCAAACGCCACATGGCAAATGATGTCGAAAACATCCACTTTAGCCAAGTCGGGATTCGCTTCGCGGATTGCATCAATCAGTACATCGTATTCCTTGAGTTCATCGACAATAGCGGCCTTACGAGCTTCGGCAGACCAGCGCTTGATAAAATCGTCCAACGTAGCGAACTTGCCACGGATGTTCTTGCGGGTAAAATCGGTAAAACTTTCAACCACTTGCGTTTTACCATCAGCGCCCAGATACGAGACCGTTTCGGCATCAATTTTTACTTCAACATGGTTGATGTAATACTTTTTCGGACCCGGATTGTAAGGATGCTTGGGCTCATGCAAACCACCACCGCCGCCACCATGCGCAGGCTCTTCAGGCATTTCGGGTTCACCGTCAAATTCAGGATCCTTGAACATCTGCGTTGCATTACGGAAATCAAGGATTTCAAAATGCCATTTGCCCTTGTCCGTCTTGAGTCGGGTGCCGCGACCGACAATCTGCTTGAACTCCGTCATCGTGCCAATTTCCTTGTCGATAACGATAAGTCCGCAAGTTTTGCAGTCTACGCCCGTACTCAACATTTCAGAAGTCGTCACCACAACCGGGTAAGCTTCATCTGGCTCAATAAAGTTGCCAAGTTGCTTTTTCCCGACAGCATCATCGCCTGTAATGCGCATGACATAGCGGGAATCTTCCTTGACCATGTCGGCATTCAAATTCACAAGAAGCTGACGCATCGCTTCGGCTTCTTCCACGTCGGTACAGAAAACAATCGTCTTGGTCATGCGACCAATCTTGTATAGCATCTGCGTAATGCGACGAGCGACAACTTCACGGCGGGTCTTGATAACGAGTTCGCGACCAAAATCCGGACGCTGATATAGCTGTTCCGGGATGACGTTGCCGAAAAGGTCTATTTCCTGCGGACCTTCTGGCGCCCAGCCTTTCAAATCCACATTCAAGAAACTATTTGTCACGCGATACGGAGCAAGGAAACCATCTTCAATACCTTGCTTCAACGAATACGTGAAAATCGGTTCGCCAAAGTATTCCAGGTTATTGGCACCATTCGCGACCTTAGGCGTAGCGGTCATGCCAATTTGCGTTGCTCCGCTGAAATATTCAAGAATCTTTCGCCATTCGGAATCTTCTTTTGCAGAGCCACGATGACATTCGTCCACAAGAATCAAGTCGAAGAATTCAGGCTTGAATGCGGTAAACGGATCGGGTACACCCTCGTCGTACGAAACCAACTGCTGATACAGCGCCATGTAGATTTCATAACTGGAATCCAGTTCCTTGCCCTTCACTTTTGTCATAATTTTCTTGAAGGGTTTGAAATCTTGACCCATGGTCTGGTCAATAAGGACATTGCGGTCGGCAAGATACAAAATCTTCTTTTTGCATTCAGATTTATGCAAGCGTTCAATAATTTGAAATGCCGTATAGGTCTTGCCTGTACCCGTTGCCATCACGAGGAGAATTCGTTTGTCTCCGCGAGCAACAGATTCCACGGTACGGTTGATTGCAATTCGCTGGTAATAGCGCGGAGCATGAGTGTCCGCATCCCAATAGTAAGGCTGGTTAATGACCTTTTCTTGTTCGGGAGTAAAATTCTTTTTTGCTCGTACGCGTTCAAGGAGCTGTTCACGTGTCGGGAACTTGTCCAGCGGAATTTCCGTTTCGGTTCCCGACAAAAAGTCGTGTTCTACAAAACCATCACCATTGCTGCTGTAAGCAAAAGGGATGTCAAGAATCAGGGCGTAATCCATCGCCTGTTGCAAACCGCCACCTACAGGGTGATTGTTGTCTTTTGCCTCGACAATAGCGATTGGGTAATTCGGCGAAGAGTAAAGCAAGTAATCTGCCTTTTTACCCTGTTTGCGGGCATGCTTGCCACCCTGGAAAATAACGCGACCATCGGTGAAATACTTTTCCATGCGCATATCTTCGGCCGCCCAGCCTACAGCGTTTAACGCCGGCGTTATGTAGCGGTTCTTGATATCTTCTTCGGAAAGTTCTTTCTTGTTCGGATCCATGAGCAAACCTTATTAGCAAATATACATCAAGAAAGTGACGAAAATCAGCAGAAAACAAGGATTTTAGAGCGTTTTATGAGATTTATATGAAATTTCATTGAAACGGCAGTATTTAGCGCTATTGCGTTTAGTTTACAAATTGTATAGATTTATGTATATTTGTAAACTAGGGAGATGATTATGGCGGACCTTAAGATTTTTTCAACTCGACTTAGAAACGCACGCATAATGCAAGGCTTGTCTATGGATCAACTTTGCAAATCCATGGGTAGCATCGTTTCGAAAATGACCATATCCAAATACGAGAACGGCTCTCTCGCTCCGAATAGTACTAACATCATCGCCCTCGCCAAGGCATTAAACCAACCCGTCGATTATTTTTTTAGACCATTTTCGGTACAAATTGAATCGGTCAAATTCCGAAAAAAAAGTTCTCTTCTGCAAAAAAAAGAGAACAGCCTCCGTGAAGTAATCGCAGATTTAATGGAACGCTACATCAACATCGAAGAAATTTGCTCAGAATCGCCAAATAAATCTCAAATTTCACAGGTAAAGGTTTCTTCTGCCAAAGATGTTAAGGAAGCGGCTTCGACGGTCCGTAAAGAATGGGCTCTCGGTTTGGGAGGCATAGTCAATGTCATCGACTTGCTTGAAAATCATGGCATTAAAGTTATAGAGATAGACGCTCCAGAATCTTTCGATGGGATGAGTTCGCTCGTCAACGAAAAATTCCATATAGTCATCTTAAACAAAAAATTCTCTGCCGAAAGAAAGCGCTTTACAGCACTTCATGAGCTAGGACATCTCATTCTTCATTTCCCAGATTCAATAGAATCAAAACAAGAAGAATCTTTCTGCCATTTATTTGCTAGTGAAATGTTGATTCCAGAATCAGAGATTAAACGTATTCTTGGCAATACGCGCAAGGATATTTCTTATCAAGAACTGAAAGCCATTCAGCTTGGTTACGGAATATCATGCGATGCGATTATGTACAAGGCTAAAGAATGCGGAGTTATTACAGAACAACGCTATCGGACATTCTGCATCCAGAAAAATAAAGCCAAAGGATTCAAGGCTCTTATCGAATCAGCATTATATCATCAAGAAGAATCAACGAGGTTCGTACGTTTGGTGTATAAGGCTTTAAGCAAAGAGCTTATCACCTTTTCAAAAGCAGCAAGCCTTTTGCATCAGGATATTGAACAAGTACGCAGGGATCTTGCTTTAGTATGATTCAAGAACGTATTGTCATCAGTGATGCAAATATCTTTTTTGACTTACTTTCAGTCAGTTTACTGGAAGCGTTCTTTGCCCTGCCCTGTGAAATTTGCACTACCGATTTAGTGATTAACGAAATCACGAGACCTGAACAGATTAAGATTATTCAAAAATTTATCAAATCAAAGAAATTAAAAGTCGTTTCTTTCGATGCAGAAGATTTTAGCCAAGTCATTCTACTACAATCCAATTGCCAGAATAATGCTTCAATAGCAGACTGTTCTGTTTGGTATTATGCGAAAAAGGTAGAAGGCAGATTACTGACCGGTGATGGAAAGTTGCGTTCAGCAGCGGAAAAAGACAATGTCAAAGTTTCCGGCATCCTGTACTTATTCGACAACTTCATTGAATACAATATTTTATCGCCTTTGGAAGCGGCAGAAAACATTGAAGATTTAATGAACATTAATATGCGATTACCTAAAGGCGAATGCACTTCTCGAATTAAGAAATGGCATAAGTAATTGATATTTAGATTCAAGCCGGGCGTTGCGGGCTGGCGTCTGAAGCCCGCTCGAAGGGGTAGCGAAAGACTTGGTTGGAAACCAAGGCTGTAGCGAGGGGGATTCCTCCCCCATTCCCATAAAAATGTTTTGTCGCGGCACTCTCCTTTTACTATATTTTCGCCCGAAAAAATTATCTTCAAGGATACAACCATGAAACGTACACATAACTGCGGCCAGCTTCGCAAGGAAGATGTTGGCCAGACCGTAACACTCGCCGGTTGGGTGGATCGCCGCCGTGACCATGGTGGTGTG
>JAEEGJ010019658.1_pt1 | contig 14834 bp, 16 predicted proteins | sample 8958761 | NCBI WGS metagenome assembly JAEEGJ01 (sample SAMN16246546, study PRJNA631951) | gut metagenome | biome: gut microbiome; feature: rumen; material: RS-attached | host: Bos | place: Iran: Karaj | collected 2018-10 | reverse complement strand
TTTTGCTGAATTCTTCTTGTGTAATATTCATTTCTTGGAATAATATAGAGTGCATCCGCTAACCACGATAACAATACAGCAAACGACAATACCGAGAATCTTCTCCCATAACGGACCACCAACCCCGGCAATCATAGCGTAGATGTTATAGCCAAACCAGCATACGGCGGCAACCAGAATCAGCAGCAGCGCGATGGCCTCTGCATGAATATCGCGCTTTTTATTGCTTTCGGGCTGCGGTTCATGTTCATACTCTCCGATAACGGTTACCCAGCACCCCACAGCATCATCGTCATCGGCCTCTGTGAAGATGGATGACCCGTTGCTCTCGATGGCAAGGTACAAGCCGTCGCCAGCAAGGTATACCCTTGTTTCCCTGCTGATATCCTCCAGCGAAGAAATCACATCCGCGACTGTCCAGATGCCTTCCAGAATCTCGTCAATCTCTTCCACCACGATCTGGAAGTCGCCGTCTTCGTCTTTCCAGGTGCCTACGACGCCGAAGGTGCGGTCGTCATCCGTCCACGCGACGACGCTGAGGCCCCAATGCTTCTTCTCATACATTTTCAGGTCCTTGAGAAGTTTGCCGGCGGTGGTAAGTTTGATACTCCCTGTTGTCTTCATAATACTTTTTTCTTTGCTTTCTACCTATAATACCGACGTTTTGGCTTATCGTTACCTGGTTGCAAAGAAAAGCCTAAAACGGCAGCTCCGGAAATGAATCGTTGTCATCCGCGGGGGCTGGAACATCTTGGGCTGTGGTTTTCCCACAGAGCAGACACATGATTTTGAAATCCCTTTCCCCAGCCTCATCAAGTGTCTTTCCCGGATTCTCGTCCAGTGTGCCATTCATCGCCCTATAGGCTATTTCCATCATATAAGACCAGCGTGCCTTCACCTCCTCTTTGAATTCACGGACGTCATTTTCGGTCCACTCCGCTGTGTAGGCCCCCTTTTCATTTAATTCCCAATACTCATCAAGGCACGGATCTATCACGGCCGATTCAAGCAAAGCGTTACCAGCTTCAGAATAAGCATCGAATTTGCCGACGAAGTGAATTCCGTCAAAGATACTGGACTCGCCACCGAGGTGTTTCCGCATCTGAGGAAGCATCGCTTCCCAAATCCGCTTATCGACATCATCTCCCAATCCCAATTCATTGAGAGATATCTTGTTGATATTATCCTTTAAGGTATTTATTGCAGATTGACGCTTTGCTGAATAATAATTTAATTCTGCCACAAAATAATCCGGATCGGCATAGGGATCTATAAATGTTTCATCAATAATCTCTGCTGCAGTTATATTCGCAAGGGAATACATTTTGCACTCGAATCCTTCAGAAGGCAAATCTCCCACCGCCCACCCATCAACGGAACTCTCCAGTTTGTAAGGAGCTATGATTAAGGTTTGCGGTTCTGACTCGGGGGACTCAATGTACGTGATCCTTACCTTGTGGCAAATTCTTTTGGCTTCCCAATAGAGATGCGGCCAGCCGCCTCTTTTATCCGTCGAATACATCTCCGGACCGTCCGGCCCGTCGTAAATCTTCATACCAGGAATATCCTGGACCTTTGCGAGTTTCTTTCGTGCCATATCAGTATACTAGTTGTTATCAGTTGTCAATGGCTTGATGTCCCGGATGATGATTTTTTTCAGGAAATCACATCCGGAGAAAGCATATTTGTCTATCTGGGCATTTGATGGAACGACCGCCTCTTTAAGCCCCTTGCAGCAGGAGAATGCGGATGAACAAATCGTCTCCATCGATGCGGGGAGGTGAACTCTCTTCAGTTTATGACAACTTGTGAAGGCATTTCGCCAAATCCAGCTGACACCTTCCGAGAAAACGACTTCTCTAAGCGACTTGCAATTGGCAAAAGAAAACTCACCTACGGAATCAACCGTGCCAGGCAGGATGACTTTCTTAATGTCATTCCTGCCTTTGAACTCCTCATCCTTAATCAAGGTTACGTCTTCCTTGAAAGTGAGCACACCATTTTCATCAAGGGTATAGCGATCTGTCTCCTCAATGGTGGCGACGTCTTTCGGAAACGGTTCCTCCGTCTGTGCTTTTTTCGGCCTTCTTCTGGGAGCGGACAATATCTTGACGTCCTTTTCGAAAGAATAACGGCCTATATACTCCACAGATTTGGGCATGGAGACATATGTCAGGCCCTTGCAGTACGCAAAGGCATCATCCCCGATTCTTTTGATTCCGTCAGGCAGGACGATGCCTTCCAGGTTATTGTAGTCCGTCAGGGATACGCCCCTGCTGTTGAATGCCCCGTCCGCAATCACTGTCGTTCCTTCCCGCACTTCGATGTAAGAATGCTCCGGAAGGTCACCGTGATAGCCGTACAGGATATGACCAAAATAGAGAACGCCCCAATTCCAGGAATTGTCCACAAGGACAGTTCTGTGCAGTGCGTGGAATCCGACCTGCCGGACGGAGGCCGGAATCGGCATATAACGGAGGTTCTCACACCACTCGAAGGCGGAATTGCCTATCTTTTTCAGATTATTTCCAAGATTTACATCCCTGAGACGGACACAGTTCTCGAAGGCGGAATCCTCTATCTCCAACACCGAGTCCGGACAAGTGACGGACCTGATACCCATACCCGAGAAGGCTCTACTTCCTATCACCGTGACGGGATAGGACGTCCCGTCAATATCCACCTGCGAGGGGATGGTCACATCCCCCTCAAGTCTTTCTGCAGGGCATATGGCCACCCCGGCTTCAACCGTCTCCGGGTCACGGATGAAGCACTCATAACTGACCCCGTCAATTTTGCAGATTGCCTTTTCCATAGCGTACTATTTGTGTAGAACCAGTCTCAGCCCGATATGGTTGGTCTTGCTGGAGCTGTAACAATAGTGAGTGATCTTACACCAGTTTTTGGCCGAATCAGTAAAGCTGCCTCCACGGGCGATGTGGCTGTCAGTATAATAATCATCCCTGTCCAGGCACATCTCATTGACATTTCCTGTCATGTCGTACAGCCCAAGTTCATTCGGCTTCTTCAGACCGACCGGATGCTCCGACCACTTGGTGTTTCCTACATGCCACGCTACTTCGTCAATGTTATCACTGCCGGCGAACCGATAACCGTGACTATACTTTCCTCCCCTTGCTGCGTACTCCCATTCGGCCTGGGTAGGCAGGGTGAAGCGCAGTCCGGTAATCTTGCTGAGTCTCTTTACGAACTCCAGGCACTCCTCGGGAGACACCCATTCCACCGGTAGTTTGGGACCTTGAATCAGGCTGGGATTGCTTCCCATCACAGCCTCCCATAGTGCCTGAGTGACCTGGGTGCGGCAGATATAGAAATCCTTGACCGTTTCCTCCCGGGGCTTGTTTTCATAACTGTACCGATAGTTCGGGTCATCGGTCACAAAGCCCATTGTGTACGTCCCGCCCTCAACGGGAACCATCTCGAAGCGGAGACTCCCGGAGATGAATTCCAGAACACCACCTGCGCCTTCCTTCACTTCGAAGGACTCCACTGTCTTTACTTTTTTCTCCTCAGGCTCTTTCGGCGACTTATAGGCGTTTTCCATCTGGCAACTGGACGCTCCGCACTTGGTGAACATATCCGTGATATAGGCACTGCCGTGCCTCCAGTCCAGACACCCGACCTCGGTGAGCTTGGAGCAGCCCTCGAAGAGACTGTTGAAGTGCTTTTCCTTCCTCCGCATGTTCCAGTGGGCGATAGGAGACACATCCACGAGGCTTGTGCAGCCCTCGAACATCGATTCCAGATTGAGGAACAGGGAGGTGTCCCAGTCCCTGAGGGGCGAAAGGTCCTCAAGGCTCTCGCATTCCTTGAAGAGACTCGACACGTCCTCGACATTACTCACATCCCATGATGAGAGCGCGGAAAGATCAGAGAGGCGGGAGCAGCGGCGGAAAAGTCCGCGCAGGCTCTCCATCCGTCGGACATTCCACGACGAGAGGGCGCTGATATCTGTCAGCTGCGAACACAAGGCGAACATATAATCCAGCGAGGTAGCGGATTCAAGATTCCAGTCCTCTAGGCCGGAGAGGCTCTTGAGCGATTCGCAGCCGCCGAACATACAACTAAGATCCTTGCACCTGCGGACGTCCCAACCGGCAATCGGGCTAAGGCCCTCAAGGGAGACACTTTCATCGAACAGCGACCGCATGACAACTATGCTACTGACATCCCAGGTTGCAAGGGCAGAGATGTCCGATAAAGCGTCACATTCGCAGAAGGCGTAATCGATACTGCTGACGCGCTTCAGATTCATCCCGGTCAGGCAACTCAGATCCTTTATATCTTTCCTTCCCCTGAAGAATCCCGACAGCGTCTCAACCTGTCCCGTGTCCCAGGAAGCGAAATTCGGGAACAGGGGCGCGGCCCCCTCTTCGCCTTTGGCAAACATCCCGCCCATATCCCTGACCTTACCAGTATTCCAGGAGGCCAGGACGCGGAAATCCTTCACAGACAGACAACCCAGGAAAGTCCCATGCATATTGGTGATCTGTGACGTATCCCACTTGCCGAGGCCATCGATGCCGGTCAGCCGGTCACATCCGCAGAAGATGTGTGAAATGTTCTCAAATGACCGGGTATCCCATTCGGATAACTCACGCACACTGGTGATTCCGCTGTTACTGAAAAGCCTGGAGGCATTCTTGACCGATGATACGTCCCAGCCGGATAACGGAGAAAGGTCAATCAACGACTCGCACTGCTCAAACATACTGGAGATATCTTCCACGTCCCCCATGTCCCACCCGGATAGCGGTGAGAGATCCTTCAGCCCGTCACATTCCCGGAACATCCCGGACATATTCTTGACGCCCTTTGTGTTCCAATTCTTCAGGAAGCTCCAGTCCTTGATGCGGTCGCTGCTATAAAACATCCCTTCCAGGCTGTCGAAACGGACAACTGATGCATCTTCAAAGTAGATATGCTCCAGATTATGGCAAAAGGAGAACGATTCTTTTCCCATCTTCTTGACAGATGACGGGATATAAACGCAATTCAGGTCTTCAAGGAAAGAGAATGCCTCATCCGGGAGTTCCTTCGTCCCTTCTTTCACCCATATCTTTTGAATACCTTTCAGCTTCGGACTGGGCTTCCCGTCAATGAAAGAGACTTTTTTCCAACTCTTATCAAAAACAGGGATGCTGTCGTTGGAAACCACTTCAAGCCTGCCTCCTATCGGAAGATGGTGGAAGAAATGACCCCACCCCCTGATGTTCTTTCGGGGAGAGCGGTATTTGTCCACGGCCTTTTCAGGCACATACAAGATACAGTCGTTTCTGTCGATCTGCCAAAAAGGATCAACGATAGCATCCTCATCACTTGGGTCAACCAGTACCGGCGGCTTCCTGGCCAAAGAAGTGAACTTCCGCACTCCCTTGCATAAATCAAAGGCGCTATCTGATATTGCCACGATCGTTTCCGGGATGGTCACTTCCCTGAGCCCTTCACACTTGTAGAATGCGGACTCGCCGATCTCCGAAACGGTCAGTTGCATTCCGTTCAATGAGACGTGTCCGGGAATATCCAGGATTTCCGGCAACTCGTCCGTATGCCCGGTGACGGCAACGGTTGCGCCTTCGGCCGACAACACCTTGAAAGTGAAGACCCCGACAGTGAACTCCTCCCCTTCCGTCAGGCCGTTTGCTTTAACAATGACGGGCTCGATGACCTCGCCCGGCATACAGTAGGCAATTGTTTCGGGGAATTCCTTTTTTACATACAGCCCGTGCCAGTAGTTGTTGTTCTTGGCACCATCCCTAAGCCACTCCTTGAATTTGCCGAAGGCGCTGCGGACCTGCTCTTCATCAATACAGTCGTGGTTGGACCTGTACACTATACCGCCGGTACCTTTTGAACTCTCAGTATAGCGATAGCCGACATACTTCCCGTAGTATGTCCGCACGTTATTTACTACTACCTCGAAATAGTAGTTCTCACCTATAACTGGAATATTTTCATACACATCCCAGCATCCGTTAAACTCCTCAATATGGATATTCTCCTCGCTCGCACCAAGGAAAGTAATCTTCACCGCATCTCCCGTCTTGATTTTCCTCTGGGCGGTGACCCGCTTCCCGGTCTGCCAGTTCTTGTGGCCCTCGTATGTGTAGGTTTCGGACAGATTGATCATAATTAGTCTCTTAGCAGTTTTCTTAACTTGAATTCCTCGGCCGTGATATCAGGGTACTTGTACGGATCGAAGTCATTCAGATGAACGTAGACTTTCATCAGGATATCGTGTGACAGCTCCATACCCTGCTTCTTGATCCAGGGCCTCTCCTTGAAGAACGGGATTGCGTCGTAAAAGTACTCCCGGCATTCCTCGATGGTCTTGATATCCCCGTCTTCAATAGCCTTCTCCAGTTTATTGCCGACGGACCGGTACTGAGCCAGGAAATCGTCCTGCTCCTTGATCAGTCGCTGCCGGAAATCTTCCTTCTCCTCCTTAGTCAGGGGGGCGTCCGTGTAGATCCGTCCTCCGACCCTGGTGTGATTCTTAATCTCCGTATAGGTGAATGCCTTCCCGTTACCCTCGCAGATGAAGTGACCGCCGACAACCTTCGGAGCATTTGCCAGCGAGGTCAGCTGATTGTTGGAACAGTCAAAGGTCCCGCCGACTTCCTCCGGACCGAAAAGCAGGTCCTTCAGCCCGCAGTCCCGGCAGATGAACGACCCGGTGACTTTCTTGATGTCGTGCCGCAGCTGCCCGCGCGGGGCATCCTGCCTGGTGAGGGTGATGTTACCGTTGACAATGACGGCGAGGCCGATGCTGCCCATCGTGATGGAGTAATCCTCCACTCCGTGCTGCTTCATGAACAGGTCGATGGCGTCCGTCTCGGAATCGATCATCTTCTCGATATTCTCCTTGCTGAGGAAGTCCTTCTTCATCTTGTCCAGGACATCTCTGCTTACCTCGTTGTATCTTTCACCCACATCGTACCGGCCTGTCAGCTTCAGGGAATCGGCATACTCAACGAAGAGCTCCATCAGGTAAGGGCCGTACTTTTCGAGATTCTTGGCATGGACGGCGGAATATTTTTTAGACCCGGGCGCGTAAGCGGCAAGATGCCGGTAAGCATTCCCGGCTTCTCCGGGTGCTACATACTTGTCGATCTCTGCGTCCAGGAGGGAGTGGATGTGCTTAATCACATTATATTCCCTGCCGGGAGTCCAGTTTTTGTCAAAGTAGGCCGTTATCTCAGCCATCGCAGCCTGAACGCTGTCTTTTACAGCATCGGACGTGTATTCCTTGTTCCTTCCCATATAGGTTTTCGTTTTGTTTCTACCGATAATACTGACCTTTCAGCTTATCGTTACCCGTCAGCCAAGAAAAAATCTCAGTCTTTATCACCAAAATACCGGCAGATGCATTTGTCCACCAGGGTATCAACGCTCTCCCCGGGATAAAGGTCCTCGTCAAGTTCACTGAATACTTCTACGACATGGCCGGAGAGGAAGTGCAGTTTGATCAGCCCATCTCCGTCGTTTTCAGTGGTATAGTATTCCACAGAGTTGCCGTCGAAAAAGAACTCTTTATTCTTCGGGGTATCACAACCGATGAGGTCGACCGGATAATGCTTTGCCAAGATACCCGGATTCTTTTTTAAAGCGCTCTCACAATCTAAAAGGCTGTCGATGATTTCGCAGCCTTCATCCACATAGGCGTACACGGTGACAGAGCTGCCGGATTTGAAAAGGAGATCCACAAGAGTTCCTTCTTCTTCGTCTTCATAGATTGCATAGGACTCAACCCTGAACCCATCGAACGTAATCAGTTCGCCTTGCGGAGTTTCTCCGTAGATGTAATTGATGTTTTTCATTGCTTCACAGTAATACGTCATTTCTCAAAAGAGACTCGATGGTAAAAGCAGTCCATCATCGCATCGAACTCTCCTTTATCGTGTCCGCTGGCGTATTCTTTTATTTTAGACCAGGGAATATCCTTAATCACGAGCAGCACGTATTCATTGAACTGCAAAGCCGGGTCCTCCTGCTTCGCAAGCTGCTTGATGCACCAACAGTGGTCGAAGATTCTGATGTCGTTCACATTGACAACCAGCAGTCCGTGATTGATCCTCCGGGCTTCGGCCAGAAGAATCTCCCAGCACTTGTCAAAGCTATTAAGCGGCCAAGACTTGTCAACAGTTATTTCATTGACTTTTCCTGCCGCGACCAGCTCGTCGTATTTGAGTGCTTCTTTGACCGAAGCGAGCAATTCGCCCGTCTTATCATCGGCGACAATAATGCCCCTGCGATTCCAGTCATAATCACCCGGAGCGCAGTCACGCTTGATATGGTCGTAAACCTCAGCTAACTGGTCTTTCCAATAATTGTCAAGTTTAGTTTCTTTCTCGATAAAATTGATGTTCTCCATTGTGTTTTCGATTATAGTTTTAGATACTGTAAATATAATTAATATTTGGCAAATAACTCGCTATGGGCTAATTATTACTTCCCTTTTTGCCATTTCTTTGGCTGCTTCGACTTCGGAGATAATCCAGAGCTGCTCTGCATCCACCAATACGTTGCCAATAACCTCTTCGTAATTCGGCAGAATAGCCTTGATGTCCAGAAGATTGGAAGGGACATCACGTTTGGACGGTGTACGGCGAATCCTGCGGCAGTAACCATAGGTGTTGTATACATGCCGAATCTCACCGTTAACGATCCCACGATGTTTAAGGTACTCAAATAGAACCGTTTCCATCTCATCCTTCACCTTGTCTTCCAGCTTTTCTGATGCCTGTCCCGGGGACATGCTCTGCTTGAGAAGACTAAGTGCGTAGTTTACATAGCCCTCGCGCCTGTGATTCAGGAGTTCCAGCGCCTTTGCTGCGTATTCTTCCTCGTTGATATGTCTGATTGTTGCCATAGTCGTGCGATGTTTTCAATTATTAATACCGCCTGTTTCGATTATCGTTACCCCTTTTTTAATGAAAAATCCGCCAAAATTGCCTTTTCTTGGCAACTTTGGCGGAACAGCAGGTGTTCAGCGTTGCACTTCAGAGTAGAATCCAGCTATGGCAGTGCTCGGAAAAAGGTGCAACCATTCATTCCCACAGAGCAGGGAAGTCCAAAATGCGGGATGAGTTTTCCGGGTGAAATAGCAAGTACTTGAAATCCTGTGCTTTGAGGCGAAAATCCGTCCTGGCGCACACCTGCTTCATCCGGTATCTCAGCTCCTCGCCGGTTGCAATGCCCTCCCGCTGCGAAAGATAGTTCATATCCGCTTCGCTTCTGGAGCGCAGAAACATGGCATCATAGAAATCCCGGCCTTTCCCGCGGTGGAGAATGGTGGAAAGTTTCATTGCATACAGCGTGGCGTCTGAAGGTGAGGGTATCCTGAAATAGAATCCGTCTCTATTCACGGTGAACATTTCTCGCTGATAATCCACTCCCTGGTCCTGAGCCTCAATCTTCAGCACGAACTTCTTTTCCCGGTAAGGGGACAATCCCAGGTCGTAAAGCAGCTGCGGGAACTGAATGGTTCTGCGAAAAGCCGTCAGGGCATCACTCTCCTTTTCCTTGGCGACAGCAGGAAGACCGTTCCGCCTTAGAAAGCGGACAACATCATCTGTGAGGCTTGCGAACTCCTCCTGCGAGAGATTCTTGCAATCAAAGTCCAAATCCTCGGAAAACCGGTCTATCTGCCTGAGGAGTCGTAGGGCAGTGCCGCCGATAAATGTCAGTTTCCCAATCAGAGAGTGGGAGGATAAATAGTCCAGGACCATCAGTTCCAGATATTCCTTGTAGAGTTGGATGTCTGTGTCAGGACTTTCCGGAAAACCGGGATAAAAGGCTCTGATGTTTTGCAGGTCAAGCATAAGTTTTCTCTATTACTGCGGCTCTCTGTGAAAGAGCCCTATTGTCAAATCGCTCTAAAAAGGCGCGGAAACGCTTCCAGTCAAACTCTTCGCGCATAGCATCCCTGTCAAGGCGAAGATTCTCCATATCACTGGCCGATTTGTATTCAGGGTGGAAGTAAAGCAGGTCCAGTAGGGCTTTCTCCGGGGTTGCCATTAAGCACGGCAAACCATCCCTCGGCAGGAGGGGCTTATACCCGAAAAACAGGTTCGGGGAAACGTGCCGATAGGAATAATAGCCGATCGGGGTGTCAAATACGGCGGTCTTCAACGTACTCACGGATGTAAGAGCAAGGACAGTTTCAGGGATTATTTCATACCAAGAGAGGACATACTCCAGGCTTAGGTAGGACGGACAATAGATTTTACCGGCCGCTGCCATACGTACGTCCGACCTTCCTGCCTCATCGGGGAAAAGGTACCAGCCCTGGCGGATGCGCAGGATTTTTTCCTCGCCCTTCCAGCGCCTTAGGTTGGAGCAAAGGCTGTTGTCGCTGCTTCTCTCTATACTGTTTAAGGAAAAAACACCTTGCCCCGAGTATTGCTTTTTGAATTCGTAATAGTTCATTGTATTTCTAAAACTGTGCAAATATACACAATTTCAGAAATAAAACAAAGGATTGGGAAAAGACAATCACAAACTGTCCTATACTTTACATACTTTTATTTTAGTATTTCGCTTTAATAAAACAGGCCATTAATCCAATCATCCGGTGATTCGACCGGAAATCTTTCCTTCATCAGCGGCTCGCAGGAGCAACCGGAGAAGGCGTCGGGAGTCATCTCCTTTACGCTTTCAGGGACAACTGAATTATCGCAGCCGATGATTGCCGTAGTTTTATCCTTGTCGAGCAGGTAGTCCTCTTCATCAAGCGGGTCGGTAAGGTTGATCTCAACAGGAATGGAATCGCCGACATTGCGCTTCACCGCGGCCAAAATTCTGCCGATCACCTCTTTCGGCCCCGTCACGTATACGATTGTGCAATAGAAGCTTTGCATTTGATTATTCTATTTCGCTAAAATACCGGCAGATGCAGTCATCCACCATGGTCTCCACGCTTTCTCCGGGATAAAGGTTTTCGTCAAGTGCGCTGAGAACCTCAAAGATATGACCCGAAGCAAAGTGCAGCTCAACCATATCTTCATCTGAATTGCGGCCGGTGGTATAGTACTCTACGGCGTTGCCGTCAAAAAAAACGGAATTCCTTCAATAGTGTCACAGCCGATAAGATTCACGGGATAGGGCCTGGTCAGGATATCTGGATTCTCTTTTGCTGCGATCATGCAGTCGGCAAGACTATCGGGAATACTTTCGCCTTGGTCGGTAAAGACAAATACTTCGACTTCTTCCCCGGACTTGAAATAAATGTCCACGATAGTATCGCCGGCTTTGTTTCCATAGATCATAAAGGACTCCACCCTGCATCCGTCCAGGGTTATCTGCTTGCCGTCGATGGTTTTTCCGAAGATATAATTGACGTTTTCCATTGATTATTCGTCCTCAAACCGCATTAATATGCAGTAGCCATTAGGAGTAGGAGTCGGTACTTTTACTGCAGATATGATCTGATTATATTTTGCCGAAAGGGAAGGATCCTTTGATTGCATTTGTTTTAACACGGCTAACGGCATTATAAAGGATTGGGCTTGACTTAGAGGCAATTCTCTATTCAGAGAAGACAAGATCGACTCTTCATTTTCATCAATCACAATGCCATCTTCATTGTAGTAATCGCCATCACTATCCAGGAAATCAGAGACCCGATAATGATTAATCTCAAAACCTTCTAAGGCCGCTACGGCATCCTCATAACTAATAAGATAAAGCTGACGTCGAATGGCATCCTTTATAATAAAGACCTTATCCAATCCTGAAATCTCATCCGACCATCGGCCATCGGATGTCCATACTCTAATTTTTGACATAAAAAGTATTATTAATTAATTATTTAACCGATTTGGGATATGCCTCCAGCATTCTTCTGGAGAGTTCTTTGTCCTGTCCAAATTTTTTGAAAAGATCTGCCCCGCGAGAATAACACTCGAGTGCACCCTTTTTCATCTCCACGTGTCGGATGGCCCACTCAAGCTCCTCTTTTGAGGCATGATTGACCTCGGGGATCGACTCTCCATTTGGATTTGTGTTGACAAGTTGATCTAATAGAAGAAGAGCGCCAAATTCTGCGAATCCTTCTTCTTCATCTCGATTATATTCGTATTCCTCATTATCTTTCCTTTCAAAGAAAGCGTGCATTAGTTCGTGAAGATAGACATATCGTGTTACGGCAAGATAGGGTAATCCGTAGAATCCCGGGGCGTTTTTCTCCTTGGCGGTATCTTTGATGTTATTGATATAAAGGACTATTGTACCATCCTTATACTCTCCTAAAACACGGATTGCCTGTATCTCCTTAACAGTCTCCTGGTTCCACTCGTCTTTATTATCAGGCAGAAGCCCGCGTTCGGCATATAACTCCAAATATGTCTTTCGCTCATCTGATAATTCAACTGTATCTCCAATAAAAGCATCGCCCAGGAAAAGAATGTGACGATGCCAATAGGGCGCATCATGAAGTGCTCTTAGGAGGATTTCAATATCGCGTTTCTCTTCTTCGGTCAAACTGGTATTGTCCGAAGACTCTCTGAGAATGGCTGTTTTTAAATTGTCCTCTCGTCTCAACTTCTCTCCTGCACCTCTGTCTCGCATCTCTCCCCAAATAGATCTTTTTTTGAATGTAAAATCAGGTATCATTATACGTATGCAATTGAACTAAAATTTATTCTATTGTTCTGTATTTTCCTCTGCCAACGAACTCAATAAAGCCCTTATCCCTTAAGAGCTGCAACTGCTGGCGAATCTTGTCTTTTATATGGCGGTTCCCGGGATGCATAATCATCAGGTCTGATTCAAAACCATACACCTGGCTCAACGTGAAGGTGGATGTTCCAATCTTTTCCACGAATTTCAGTACATCCAATAACCACCCCGCACTTTCCAGATCTACTGTTTTGAGAGGTTCAATCTTCCGATACAGTTCAAGAACCTCATCCGTTTTTTGGGGCACACCGTCCTTTATGATATAAATCTTACCACATTCCGGGATTCCTTCAAGCCAGATATGACTACCAATCCAGGGCGCAGATCTTCCTTTCGGCCAGGTGGGCTTCCGTTTTTCCACTATAGATGTGGTTAAGAAATACTTGGGAATCAAAACAAGGTTATTAACCTTTCCATCCTTATGATAAAACAGCAAAAGATGAGGATTGTCTTTGGATTTCAGTCTCTTCATCATCGCATCATAACCGCTTCCATTTATTTTTCTTGGAAGACGGGATGGTTTCTTATTAAAACTTTTTTGTTCAAATTGGGCACCGCAACACTCGCAGTGAAAATCTGCCATCGGACGATTTGCCTCATATTGAATCAGATGAGGCGATCCGCATGTAGGGCAATAAAGATTAGCGGCTGTCCAGCCTTCGGTGATTACTCTTGCCCTTTGGGTGGGGCTGTGATAAAGAATAACTTCCGGGGGTTCGTTCAAATGTAAATCCATAATCTATTATTTCATTATATCTTTGCCCTTACCGCTCTCAAGATTTCGACCATCGCCCATGTGTCCTGCTGGCAATAGGTCCGGAGTGCATCCTGGCGTTCGATCTTAGTCTTCATAATACCAAACGTAGGCTCCGGAGAATCGTAGTTGAGGTAGGTGATATATGCCTGAACGCCGTTGCCTACATCCATGCCCTTGTATGTGAGCGCCGGCACAAGAACCGGGAGAGTTTTCTTGATGGAGTAACTGCCGGAAAGATCCGGGTGATAGTAGTTGATTCGCTTGGCCGTATCGCCAAACGCGTCTTTATAGAATTCCTCTTTGGTCTTCAGCAGATCAATCAGGTCGGCGGACTTGTCGCGGATAGCACGGAGTTTCTTCGCGTATTTAGGATAAAGGACAGCCAACTCTTCGAGACGTCCCCTCTCAAAGGACGTATTCTGGGCTAGCATGGTACCATGGAGCGTCCCGTCCTCATTAAACTCGAAATGGTCGATGATAGCCTTGGCAAGTTCCTTGCGCTCATCGTCATCAGAATTTTCATTGAGGAAGATATAGTTGTCATTATACTTATCACAGACTCCGGGGTCTCTCTCAATATGGAGGGAGAACTCAAACACTGACTGCCGGTAAGGTGTCTCTCCACGGAAACGCGGCAGAGGGCAGGGGAAAGATTCAAAGTCGAAGTGATAGATGGGGTACTCAAGCTGATCAAACCAATACCGCATCTTCTCCTTGTCCACCCATTCTTCTCCATTGTCATAACAATCCCGCTGGATTATATGATTCTCATTCCTCAGCCATGGTACTCGAACATCATCGAATTTCCAGTACTTTTCATTAATAAGTTGATATTTATCTTTGATATCGCCCTCTTTAAACCCACGGAAGTTGATGTAGTTGTTAGCCCGGTTGGAGTCAGGGACACTGCGGAGTTCCTGGAAGCAGTGTTTCCAGAACACACACTCAGTGTTCTTACCCCAGGCACAGAAGCAGCCAACAGGGACCTTCTTAGTTATATCGTGAGGGGTAGAGATGTAGCTTTCAAGCGTGGCAATTTCGCGAAGGACTATCGGCTGGTAGGCCTCCGTGACTTCATTCATGTCCAGAAAGGTAATAATCTCCTGGCCATCGTTCTCATCATACACGCAATTCCCCTGCGAATCACGAGCACCTTCATAGACATACTCACTGTTAAGGACAGCAAGGTAGTAGTTAATCGGCCGGTCATCCCCGGCCTCACGAAGAGCGTGCTCGATTACAAATCTCTGGAAGGCAAGGTCGTGAGGGTACTTTCCGACATCGGAATAGCGGTCGAGAAGCACTTTCTTCTTTTCCTCGAAACGCTTTGCAGCACCATCACAGACCATACTGTCGGCAACGTTGAAGTGCCAGA